>Ga0209084_1000007_pt1 | contig 230247 bp, 276 predicted proteins | sample C_130820_MF_Meta_FD_187309 | JGI IMG/M metagenome (GOLD analysis project Ga0209084, IMG submission 187309) | Freshwater microbial communities from Lake Croche, Canada to study carbon cycling - C_130820_MF_MetaG (SPAdes) (version 2) | ecosystem: Environmental > Aquatic > Freshwater > Lake... | reverse complement strand
CTTTTGAAAACCGTCAAACAATTAGAGAGGTTCGCTCTGGAATTCAAAATTGAAAAACGGATTCTTTTCAGTCAAGACTGTATATTGCGGGTAGCTGTATGCTACGCCACGCTATCAAGCAACCCACCTGACGGTCCAGAACTAATTAATGTAATCTGCGACTGTTTGCGTTCAAAGCGGAAGCTATTGGTAAATAAGGTTTAGCAAACCAACAAACAGCGCGGAAGTCCTAAGAGCGGCGCTAGATTTGTATCCCAGCATATGTGCTTCCTACGGGAAGGCATATGTCGAGCCTCGAAAAAGCCTGATGCAGGCCTAGTAGATATCATGAGTAGAAAAAACACTTAAAGAGTTAACGTTTACGCCATCATGATAGGAGCTCAAGTGGATTTTTTAACTTAAAACTTTTGTGTAATACAAATGGAGTTGATTCATATTGCGTCTGCTGTTGTGTGGATAGATTTCTTTACAATAATTATTTGTAAATTTTTTAATCTTAGTAACTCTCTTGACAAATGGTATGCAAGCTTTGGTTTCGTTGCAGTAATCTCTGATTGCTTAGTTATTGTTCTTGGAATTATGATTGCTAAATTTATATTTCCAAGCGCAAGTCTTATGACATTAGTGTTGACAGCAATTGTAGTTCAATTGATTCATGATATCTTATTTTATTATTTAGTGATTCTTCGTGTACCTAAAGGTCAGAACAAAATGATAGATGTCTTCAAAGAATATTCAATTGAACACTCTTGGAAGATACTGATCGCTGATTCTCTTATGATTGGGTCTACTATACTTCTTGCAGATCAGTTATCAAAAATTAAAACATCGTATACATCCTTCATAGGATTGCTGGGAACATACGCTCTAACATATATCATATACACTAAGTAAAACGGATTTTTCATTAGAAATTCAGATTTGAATAACTAATCAAAATGATGCAAGTAATACTCTATTTCTTTGCATTCATTGGCTTCTTTGTTACAGTAATCATGTTTACCCAAGAAGCGCAGTATAAAGAAGTTTGCGCATATAAGAATAATTACAATATTAATGACTACCGCAAATGTTTAATGAAAAATGGTTGCGGAAGCGACGGTTCACTTTGCAGTGAGGATAATTTTCCTTACTGTCCACAACCTGTAGTTACTTGTAAAATCATAAAGATTCATAACTAATTAAATAGTTTTTAATTATCTTCTGAATATGCGAACAAGACTAAAGAAACAAGACCCATGGCCATTGCTAACCAACGAAACCCTTTAACTGATTCACCAAAGACGAATACACCTTCAATAGTTATAATTATGTTACTAATCAAATTCCAAACTAAGTTTGTTTGCGCCATACCTTCGTAGTTCAAAGCTTTAAGAAATATGAGAGGCTGTATCAAATAAGACAATAATGAAAATAGAATTCCAATTGTGCTAGGTATAATTCCATTATGAACTAACTTTAGCGAGGTCATCATAAAGACGTCATTGATGGCCATCACTGAACCAAATGCAATCGGAAGAAGTGAAAAATTTCCTATCTTCCAATTGATAGTTTTAATCCATGCGTCTATAGCGTCTTTCATTAATTTAAAAACGGAATTTTTATGATCAAATTTGTGTATTTCAAGTAAGGCAAACAGAGCAATAGCACTAAACGCCTTTAAGAGTACAAGATGCCTATTAGCAACAAGGAGTGGAATCGCCGCAAGGGGATGATGCGCCAGATGGTGTGCAATATTATGGGTGTTTCGAACCTCAACAAGGCCCAGGCGAGGGCCTTTAACAACGCAGCGGGGGAGTATGGTTTTGACAACTCCCCCAATCAGTTCGCCGATTGGATGTTTGACGACTATGAAGCCTTCTACGGATGGCACAGAAACAACGAAGATCTAGGGTGGTGGGATTAAAACCACATCCGCATTTTTAATTTAAAACGGATTTTTTGGCACTAACATTGTGTATTTCAAGTAAGGTCAAACAGAGCAACAGCACTAAACGACTTTAAGACTAAAGATGCCTCTCAGCCAGCAAATGCTTAACTATCGCAAGAGTGCGATGAAACAGAAGATGTTGGACCTGCTTAGGTGGTATAGTTTCAACAGAGAAGAACAACAGGCTTTTAACAGGGCCGTTAGTTATTACGGCTTAGAGTGCCATCCCAACAAGTTTGCAAACTTCCTTTTCAGGGAGTATGATGCGTTCAAACCGCATCGCATTGACTGGTCGTATGACCTAGGGTGGTACTGAAAGAGTATGTTTTTAATTTGAAAACGAATTAAGCATACTTATAATTTTTATAATAAAAATGTCAGACATGATGGGCAATGAAGATTTTATCCATAACTCTGAGTCTGAATATGAGCAGGAGGAAGTATCAACAGAAGATACTGAGTCAGTAGAATCTTCTGTTGAAGAGGAAGATATTGATGAGATTATTTATAACGATCTACTTCATCTTGCGATTCTCGTAAAAAATATACCGAAAGATGAGCTCTCTGAAAGAATGGATACGATCAAAGGTATTGCAAAAGGAGAAATTGTATTGATAGAAAATGATGATAAACCTAATAACAATAATGAAACTCAATTATTTGCACTTGTAATGACTTTACTTGTGATTATTATGGGAGTCATAATTGGCGCTCTTATAGAAACCAAAATGGATTTGTTTAATTTACAGAAGTTTACCTAAAACTTTTGCCATAGATCCCATAACTCTTTTAGTGTGCGTAATTGCAATAGGCTGTGTATCAGTCTTTATTGGATTTTCAATATGGCATTTATCAAAAGGAACATTCTTTTGATCATTGATACATCATTCTCCAACTTTCGAATTCTTTCTTACCCGAATCGGTAAGTAGAATTTTAACAGACTCTTCTGTAAGTTTGAATGGTAATTTATAATCTATATAGAAAGGATACTCTTTCATTGATGGATCTTTCATGACTCTCAACATATTGAGGCGTGTCATCATTGCTTCAACAGTGCGAATAAGAGTGCGAACTCCTTTTTCATCTGCAGAGAATCCAGTAATCATATACTTTATTGCTTCATCAGTTAGAATAAGATCTGTAGAGGAAAACTTCAAGCGCTGAAGAAGTTGTGGCCAAATGTAATCTTTGAGAATAGCTTTCTTGTCTGCTTCGTTGTATCCACCGCAATTAATCACAGTCATGCGATCACGTAAGATAGGATGAACTTTTTCAGTTTCATTAAAAGAGAAAACAAACAGACATTGTGAAAGATTGAAGTCAACGCCAGAGAAGTAACGGTCATGGAACTGTGTGTTCTGAGATCTATCTGTCAAATGAATCAACATATTGATAATTTCATCACCATGAGGAGTGTTTGAAACTTTATCAAGCTCATCAAAGTACATAACAGGATTCATGCTTCGCGAATGCATAATGCTGTCTGCAATGCGTCCCCACATAGAACCTTCGTAAGTATAAGAATGACCAACAAAGCCTGCAATATCTGAAGCACCGCCAAGTGAAAAGAACTCAAAAGGACGTTTCATAACTTCAGCAATCGCATTACGCGCAAGACTTGTTTTACCTACACCAGGACTTCCCTGCAAGGCGATGACATTACCTACTGAATTGGGATTCACAATAAGTTGGGCAAGTATTTGCATGATCTGCATTTTGGCAGGAAGCATACCGTAAATACTCTTGTCCATAGTCTTACGAGCATTTACCATAAACTCTGTGCATTTAGTTTCACCATCTTCTAAGCATACGGGAAGAGGAATGATCTTTCCGAAAGGAATACGCAAGAATGCGTCCACCCAACTGCGCAACTTATAAGACTCTCCAGAATCTGAACCCATTTCTTCAACAGCGGTTATCTTCTTGATGACGTTGGATTTAACATAATCAGGAATAGGAAGTTCCAGAACTTTGAACTTGGGAGGAATATCTCCATCAGTAAGGCTGAGTGTTGACATTCGTTTCATTAATTGAAACAATTCGGTCTGCTTTTCTTTTGGTTGAATCTTGTAGTACTCTAATTCTTTCTTTGTGAGTTGAATTGGAATCTTCTCATCTTTTTCTTTCTTTTTAGCAGAAGATCGGGTTCGATGTTTCGGCTCATCTTCTTTTGGAACATATTTGTTCATCAAATATTCAACAAACTCGTTAACTTCTTCATTCTCCTCTTCCTCCTCCTCCTCTTCCTCTTCGCCTTCTTCATCATCATCTGGTTCTATATTTCCATGAATGTGAATATTCAGAGTAATTGGGGCCTGACCTTCTTCTGAGCTAGAACTAGATGTGCTTTCCAAAGTATCATCTTTTACCCAAGTTGTATCTTCATCAGTTGTGATTCGGGGTTTTTTGGGAGGAGGGGCTTTATTACTATCATCTTGCATATCAGCAGAACCCTTCCTGTTACGAGGACACTCTTTTCCAGCTCTCTTGACCATTAGTAAAAAATGCCAAAATAAAACCAAAAAAATACCAACTTATATCAATGGAAAGCATCGAAGATGCTGCAAGAAAAGCTCAGGAAATTATTGATAAGGAAGCAGCAGGTGATCCAAAATTAAAAAATGCTCTAAAAATAGTTAAAAGATTTATACAGACACATCCCGTCATATGTTATGGTGGAACTGCAATCAATAGTCTTCTCCCAAAGCAAGATCAGTTCTACAATACTGCAAAAGATATTCCTGATTATGATTTTTTCAGCAAGACACCTCAATCACATTCGGCAAAGATTGGAGACCGATTAACTTCTGGTGGTTCAGAGAGTGTAGAAGTAAAACCAGGTGTGCATCTTGGAACGTATAAAGTATTTGCAGACTTTATTGGGGTTGCTGATATTTCGCATATGGATGAATTTATTTTCAACAAGGTTTGGAAAGACAGCGTTGTAAAAGATAGTATACACTATGCTCCTCCAAACTTTTTAAGAATGGCAGTTTATCTGGAACTATCTAGACCAAAAGGATTTGTAGAGAGATGGAAGAAAGTTTATACTCGACTACAACTTCTGAATAAACATTATCCAATGACATGTCCTAAGCAAACCGAACAAGAAACAGAATCTATGTTACCAAAAGAACTTCGACATGAAGTTGAAAATTTCATTATAAAGCATGAACTAGTTTTGCTGGGATTCAATGCATCAATGTTGCAATCGGGAAAGAATAATAAATGGATGCTACCGTTAGATTTACTCTGCCTTCCAGAAGAGCGAACTAAAATAGGAGAAATGCTCCATTCAATGTTTGCTGGATCGGTTAAAAAAGAATATCCCAATTTTGGCGAACTTCTTCCTGCACATACAGATATTGATAATCCACACACAAACCACACAATTATTCGCATTTATCAAACCGAAGCATGCCATAGTTATCATGCACTTCGAAGTGGACTTCATGTTGCAAGTATTCCAACTTTGCTTCAATTCTTTTTGTCAGTACAGTATGCTTCCAAACATTTTACAGAAGATGTTCCTGAACAGAGATTTTTATGCACTGCAGAACATTTGATAAATTTGGCAAATAGTAATGAAAGGCGACGAAATAAGATACTGACTCCAATCACCTGTATAGGAAAACAGAAGACACTACTTGATATGCGTTCTGAGAAAACACTACTTTGGGAAAAGGTAAAAGACAAAAAAGAATCTCGCGAGTTTTTAGAATATTTCTTTACGTATACTCCTACGAGTATGGATAAGACACAGCGTCAAAAGGTTAGAACACAGCTAAAGAAAACTCTCAAGAACCGCCAACGGTAGAATTCTTTCCACCAAACGCATTACCTGTACATCCACCGCACTCAAGCTTTCCAAAGTCATAAGTAAGTTTGAATTGATTACCGTACTTCATCCAGATAGGTTCACTAGCAGTATTTCCAGTGTAGGAAGATGTCATAGTTTTATACTGAATAGCTTCCTTGATAGCACGCGTGCGATCAGACGCATCGCGAGTGGGTTGATAATTATAACCAGTAAGTCCAGGAACTCCTTGCGAACTCATTTGTATCTAGAAGACAAAGATGTTTCGGAAGAACAGAGGATACATTTTCACTGCTGTGGTTATTATTTTATTTTTAGTTGTATTTTTGAACAAAGACTATTTTGTTACCGAACATCTAGTCAATCTAACTACAACTACAACATTGAAGAAGGAGTTAGATAAGACAAACAAGAGTGTTCTGAAGTTACAGAAAGAGCTGAAAGATATGAATGATAAAGCGTCTGCTCAAGCAGGTCAGGCGGCGGCGGCAAGGGCCCAGTTGGCTGCTATGACTTAAATTATTAATCTTTTTAATATTGACTTTAAGTCTTGAACTGTTCCTTCAATTCCGCGGGGTAATATATCGCCAATTTCAGAATCTCTTAGAGCATAATGTCCATATATTTTTAAAGCATTGTAATTCTTATCTACTAAATAAACTTGCATAGTTCCTTTCCAAGCACTTGTGATAATTTTTTTACTTCCAGATATACGAAATAAATGACTAAATAAATTTATTATATTATCGTTATCAAGATTACTTTCTAAATCTTCACAATGATAGTCAAACTTATTATGATGTTCTCCACTCCAATTTCCAGCACTGAAAATACGTTGTCCAAGTTTATAACGAACATAAAACTCTGAATCTTTATCTGACCATGTTTTAATAGACCTTATATTTAAAATTAAATTTTGGAATTTTTTTGGTATACATGTTTCACATATTTCTCCTTGCCGTATACAGTCAAATTTATTAGACTCATTTTCTGCAAGAAGAACTTTTTTAGCATCAAACTCAAACCAAGGTTCTCCTCTGTTTGAGGTTTCAGTTTTATGAGTATAAAATATTTCAATTATATTTGAGATAGTGTTTTCCTCTTTATTTAAAACAGCAATATCTGCAATACATACTTTTTTGCATTTGATATCCTCATCAATTTTTATTTTTTTATTAAGAGTCTTACGATCGTAATAATCTAATTTGAAACGATATTCTAATTCGACAGAATGTTTTACATTATCGCATTGAGGTAAAGTAAATGAAATTTTATTTTTACATTCAGAACATTCTCTAGTGATTACAATATCTGAAGATTCAAGAGTATTTTTTATTAAATGTTTTGCTGCTAAATGTTGATAAGATTCAGATGGTTTATCAAAATGTTTACAGGAACTATCTTTTTTATGGGAGAAATGATGAGCTCGTATACTTCCTTTTTTTAATATTATTTCTTCACTACATTCAGGACATTGATAAATTTCACCTTTTACAGCGTTCTGAGGCAGAATATATTTTTTATCTTTGTTAAATGCTCCCATCACAAAATGGCTCATGATATTTTTGCAGTTAATAAATTTGGATATCCTTATCCGTTTTATTTGTGGGAAGTCCAAAAAGAAGAATCAAAGTAGGGAGGAACGGGATCTGTTTGCGTCTTTGGAGAAGTTGCAGGAGCTTGAGATACAAGAGTACTTACTTGGTCAGGTGTCAGCAAGTAAGGGAAGTACTGGAGTTGAGAAATCTGGCCCTGGAATCCACCACCAACACCGCTGTGCAACGTACCTTCATTTTGTTTGGGAAGGTTGATCAAAGTGTGATGCAAGTATAACTTACCGTTAATGTAAATATCCATCGCATGTTGACCAATAGAAATAGCTACATGAACCCACTTCTTTGCAGGGATGTTTCCTACTGGAACAATCTCAGTTCCTGCAAAGGTGTCTAGCTTAACTAAGAATGTATTTGAGTTTGCATCGATTAATAATGCGGGACACATGGCCGAAAGGTCAGGAGATCCCTTGACAAAAATAATTTTAGGTTTACCATATTTATATGCAAAATCATCTACCTTTACCCACGAAGCAACAGCAAGGGCGAGTCCTTTTTCTTGGTTAACAGATTTAGGAAGAGTCATATTGCTGTTAACTTCCTTGGTTCCATCAGTTGGAGGATTTATTACCACGGTACCTTTACTGTCTTGATTTTTAACGATATACACTACAATTCCAATAATCACAAGAGCTGCAATTGCAAAGATAATTATGTCAATTAATCCCATTGTATTTTAGAATGTATATTCTTTGACTTCTTTTCCTTTGGTATCATACACTCCAAACTTCATAGAATATCCTCCCGAAGCACCTGACGAACCAGATTGGTTTGCACAGCTTGTTCCAGCATTGTAAAATGCCTGAGCGTCAGAGGGAGTCAGCGCCTTTCCGTAATGGTTAAGATCGCACATGTATCCAGAAAACCCTCCATCTTTTGCAAGATCAATGTTTCCTGCTGCAGGTTTGGGAACACCAGGTAAGAAGCAAGATTTTACAAGATTACCGTTAATGTAAACATCTAAGTTACGGTCAAAGACAGTCATTGAAACAGAAATCCATGATTGCAGGGGAATGTTGGGCACTTCGCAAATAAAGATATCGTCCGAAGAAGATGAATGGCCAGCAGGAGCGGGTTCGGTCTTTGAACTACCTCCTTCAGAAGAAGGAAAAATTGAAACAGCGATTTTCAAGTTATTTTCAGTTGGAGCCAGTGTAACTCTCGGATTCATAATACCGCCATTACTTGCATCAGATCTACTGAGAACTACCTTTTCCTTTCCGTAACCGTGATTCCAATCTTTAATAAACATCCACCACTGAACACCGTAAGACCCTTGTCCTTCCGAAGAAATAGGAGCCTGTGACGAAGATACCGATGTACTGTTAGTAGTGTCATACATTGATGGAATCAAGTTTCCGCTAGAAGATCCGTACCACCACTGTTGAAGAAGTGGACGACTTGATGAAACGGGCGTTTGAGTGCTAGATGATGATGAAACACCAAAATCGCTATTAGCTAATGAAAATGGGTAACCCGATTTAAAATTGAATTGTTTTGTAGTAGTTTGGCTTCCTAACCTTGCAGAAACATAAAGATAACATGCTGCAGGTGAAGGATCTTCAGTTAAATTAAAAGCGCTGTAATTAACTGTAATTTTTGGAATATAAGTATTATTGTTTGTAAGCATACTCTTTACTTGTGGAACAACATCCACATTTGTAGCAGTAACAGTTCCAGGTACGGCATTATCGCCATAAGTAGCTTGAATAATATATATTGGTTCTGGGGTTGTAGCTGTAGAAGGCGTTACTGTATTGCATGGGCCAGGGATATTAAATAAAATTTGAGGAAGTCTCAAATTACAACGAAAATAATCTACAATTGCAATGACGATAAGTATAATTGCTATTAAAAGAAGTATTACTCCAATTGCAATTCCCCATCCTTTCAAATATCCGAATGACCAAGCAGCATTTTTCTTCTCTAATTCTTTTGCGTAATCAAGTGATCTTTGCAGTGTAGTTTGCACATATTCTCCTGAATACGTTCCTCTAGTTGGATCAAGACCCATACTTAGAGGAGTTCCAATTGGTGATTTAGAAGAAGAACCTCCCATTTGTTAGAACCGCCGAAGTAAAAACGAACCAGTAAACAGTGAGATGCCCGCAAGCAATATGTTTTGCAATAACTGTGGAGAGAGAGGACATGTCTTTAAGGCATGTAAGCATCCAATAATTTCGTGTGGAATTTTGTTGATTCGAGGACCGTTTGAACCTCTTAAACTTCCTGCCGACCCTAGAGGCATAGGTGTTCTTATGGTAAAGAGAAAGGATTCTATGGCGTACATGGAGTTTATTCGTGGAAAGTACGATATTGCCAATCCTGCATATATTGGCATGCTTCTGAAAAACATGACCAAGAGTGAGCATCAGCAAATTCTAAAAGAGGATTTCGATACTCTTTGGACAAAACTCTGGGGAACAGGAAGAGACACGCGTTCAACAGAATTTGAGTTGTCTAAAGAAAAGTACAACACAATAGATCGCAAAGAACTAATAAGGTCAAACCCTACTTCCTACACTGATCCAGAATGGGGGGTTCCTAAAGGACGAAGAACAAAGGGAGAAACTGATCTAGATTGTGCTGTTCGTGAATTTGAAGAGGAAGCAAACATTGATAAAGATGTTTACCAAATACACGATAAGTTAGTTCTTACCGAAACTTTTAAAGGAACAAACAATGTAGATTACCAACATACTTATTTTGTAGCTACTTTGAAAAGCTCTGCAAAGATAAATTTGAAACAAGGATTAACAAATACACAGAGCCGTGAAATATCTGAAGTAGCATGGAAATCTATTTCTGATTGCAAAGCTTCAACTAGACCTCACTACACTGAACGCATAAAAGTGTTTGAGGGACTAGAACGTATTATTGCTACATATGAAAGTGTGGATACATAACAATGGAAGAATCTCCTCTGAGTTTTGCACAAGAATTATCTTGGGGACAGGCTTTTAAAAAAGGAGGAATGTTGTATGCTAGTCTAGCATTAGCTTTACTTATAATATCATTATTTTCAACAACAATAACATGTTCAAAACAAAATTTTTGGGCTAGTTTTCTACTTGCTATCGAGTGGGCTATGATACCTGCAATTATAACTATCGTTTCTTTAAGATATACATTTATTCGAACACCTTTTTCAAATGTTCTGGAATCTTTTGGGGTAACTCCTGATAAAGCATCTACTTTTGGAAGCGCATACATTATTCTTCTAGTTCTTCTTCCTATCACAGTTTATGTAGTTCACTCTGCAGAAAACTCGGCTTGTGTAGCGAGTACAAGTGAAATGAGTTCTTTCAAAGAGAAAATGCTAAAAGAACTACAGGGAAAACAAGAAGTTGAAGAAAAGAATGAGAAGAAGAAGTAATGGGGCAAACACGCCGACGAAAACTGGATAAAGCAAATGAGATACTATTTCCCCGCAAAATTGGTGTTGATTACACCAAGTTGAAAATGACTCCTGAAGGAGAATACAGTATAACCAAACGCAAAGATGGGGATGTTTTAATAAAGCATATGAAAACAGTCATAAAGGGAATGAAGCAAAAAACAATTGCTGATCTTACTGGAAATGTAGGGGGAGATACGATTCTTTTTGCTTTGTACTTCAAAGAAGTCAAGTCATTTGAACTAAATCCAGAGAACTTTGAAGCTTTGAAGAATAACGTTGAAGTATTTGGTCTCAAAAATGTAGAATTAAAGCAAGGAGACTCTACAAAGCTTTATGATGGAAAGACTGACGTTATGTACATTGATGCTCCGTGGGGAGGACCTGATTACAAGGAAAAGAAAGATTTAGATCTTTTCCTGGGAACTGAGAGGATAGATTTGTACGTTCAAAAAGTTATGGAGAAAGAAGTTCATCCCGAATATGTTTTTCTGAAACTTCCTGCAAATTATAACTTTGAGAGGTTCTCCAAATTTGAAATTCGTAAATTCAAGATCAGAGGATTCTATCTTGTGTGCTTATTTGCTGCATGAAAGTAATGGAGACAATTCCGTACAGACGTACGAAGTTGCATATACGAACAATTCCAAAAGGAACTTTATTATTTAGAATTGTTAAGCGTCCAATTGATGATTTACGAGGAGTTAAGCTTGAAGATGGCACACGATGCCTGACTCCAAACTACAGCGTATATTTCTATCCGAATCCTTGGGCTGGTAAAATGGCTCTTGATTTATGGGTAACTACTGAAAAAACAGTAAAAGTATACATGCTCACAAAAGATATCAAAATTCTCTGGTTACTGAAACCTTCAAAGTATTCTCGTATTGCAAAAAATACTCGGCGAATATTTGTGAAACAGTGTTCGAAAGTTCCACAAGGATGTTTGCCTAAAAAAGGAGTAGGTTATAATCCCTGCTTTAGTGAAACAATGATTAAAAAATATCCAGATGTAGTTGGTTATGCTGCTATAGCTCCAAACGATGCTCGTCGACTGAATGAAAAACTACGCAAAACGCGAAAACTTCAAAAATATTTCAGAGAAGCTGAAGATGAGTTTGGAAGCCACTCTGTTCCTGAAATTGCTTTACACCCTCTAACATCTCGTCCATCAAAAGATGTTATAACTAAAGACAGCGATGTTCTTGAAAATAACTATAAGCTAATTAAGGTACTTCCTGCAAATGAATGGGATGTTCTGACAAAGTATATGGATGATCATGCAGTATACAACCCAGACACATTTTTTTATACCTACAAAGAGTAGCCAAGGTAGTAAACAACTCCCATATAAGAAACTACTGCAAAAGCAAACATCCACCACCACACAGGGAATATAGTTGATTCGCGGGAGCCGACCCCGAAGGGACGAATTCTACCTTCTTTTCCGAAAGCTACAGCTGGCTTGATGTAAAGAAACCCTGCAACCATAAAAAGATAAATTGCCACCATCCATAGTTTGGGGTTTTTGCGAATTACTTCCTCCATTATCAATTCCTTTCCAAAAATAAGTAGAGAATGTACGTTTTGCCGAATCGGAAAGCATTTGCCGACTCCGTGACACGCGTTTTCATGAAGTACCGACGACGAGACATTGAGTCAAAAGAAGATAGCCCAGATAAGCTTTTGCCCCAGCAAAGACTTGTCAGAGATTATCTTACTATCGAAACACCCTATCGTGGGCTTCTATTATATCATGGTCTTGGTTCTGGTAAAACAATTGCTTCAATCGGAATAGCCGAATCTCTCATGTCTAATAAAAAGGTTTTTATCTTGACACCTGCATCCCTTCGCGAAAACTACTTAAAAGAAATTCGCAAGTTGGGAGATCCTGTTTATGTTGAAGATAGTCATTGGGTAGAAAAGAAAGCTAATAACGAAGAAGAGCGTGAAAAAGCCTTTAAGCTAGGAATACCAGAAAGCTTCATTAATGAAGAGGGACGTTACTTTATAACTGTTCCAAATATGCCTGCAAATTTTGATAAGAATCCAGACCTGCAACCGATTATTCGTAAACAGATTGCAAATATTATCGAATCAAGATTCAATTTTATCAACTATAATGGTATCTCTTCCGTAAATATTGATAAGGTTCTTCCCGAAGAACATATGTTTGATAATAGTGTAGTAGTAATTGATGAGGCACACAATTTGATTAGTGGAGTTGTGAATGACCGTGAAATCAAGAGAAGACTTTACGATATGATTTATAATGCAGTCGATACAAAAGTAGTTTGCTTAACGGGAACTCCAGTGGTTAACAGACCGCAAGAAATATCCTTTCTCATGAATCTTTTGCGTGGACCCATAAAACAACTGGCTATTCCAACCAAGTCTGCGGTAAGCTGGGACGAATCTATGATGACTGCTTTTTTCAGATCCGTAAAAGATATCGATACTGTCGAGTACAATTCTGTGAAGCGGATATTTTATCTGACACGTAACCCTCCACATTTTGAGAGCGTTTATAATGAGAAGGGAGAACGTATTGCTGTTAAATATAATAAGGACTTTCCGTTTGAACCTGATATGAAGAAATGGGCTTCTAGTTGGAAAACCGAGTTCCAAACTAAATTCGGAGGAGTCGAGTTTGAACCTGAAGAAAAGATGGTTGAAACAAACCTGGAATGTCTGCCCACAGACTTTGAAGATTTTTACAAAACTTTCATTGATGGTCTCAAAATCAAGAACGCGTTATTGATGGGACGCCGAATTCAAGGTCTTGTTTCTTACTACAAAGGTGCCGACGAGAAACTTCTTCCTAAACGGCTGGACGAAGACAAGACGCTTGTGAAAATTGAAATGTCCGAAACCCAATTCAATCGTTACCTTACTGTCAGATCTGAAGAGATAAAGAGTGAAACAAACAAAAGACGCAAAGGAGGTCTCAATGATGAAATGGGATCATATCGTATGGTTTCACGCATGGCGTGTAACTATGCAGTTCCTGCTGAGTTTCGCCCTTCAAAGTGGGAAAAGAATGAAAATGAAGACGGAGATGAAGATATAGATATTGTAAAAAAGCTTCTTGAAGATCCCGAGAAGTATCTTTCAAAAGCAGGTCTTAAACAGTTCTCTCCAAAAATGCTTCAGATACTTGAAGATATAGAGTCAAATATTGGCGAAAAGGATAAGTGGAAGAATCAGTTTGTGTATTCTCAGTACCTCACTGCAGAAGGTATCGGTATTTTCTCTGAAGTTCTGAAACTGCATGGGTTCCAGGAGTACCGACTTCTTAAAGAAGGAGGTGTTTGGAAAGAAGATCCTGCAATGGATCCCGACAAACCTGCATTTGGAACATTTACAGGCGGAAAGTCTGGAATTGATAAGGAAAGACGTGAACTTGTTCGTCAAATTTTCAGCAGGGATTACGGTGACACTTTCCCCGAACTACTGAAAAAAGAAGTGATGGCTAAAAAACGTCTCTGTGTCTTCATGGCTTCTTCTGCAGGTGCTGAAGGTATTGATCTCAAAGAGGTCCGAAACGTTTACGTCATGGAACCTTACTGGACCCCAGGACGTATTGAACAAGTTATTGGTCGCGCGATTCGTCTGCGTTCGCACGATAAATTAGATGAAGCAGACCGTAATGTTACCGTGAAACTTTACATGACTGTATTTTCAAAAGAACAGTCCATTGTTGCAGAAGGAGCTAACATTGTGATGGTTCGAAGAGCGGATATGATTCTGAAACGGTACGAAGGTGATGAACCCAAAGAAGTATTCATGTCTACAGATGAATTCTTGTATGAAATGGCGTATGAGAAAAGCAGGATTATAAAAAGCATTACGGCTGTTCTAAAACAAGCAGCAATTGATTGCGAAATTCACCGAACCCTGCACACAAAGAACGAACCTACACTTCAGTGTATGCGTTTCGACACGACAGTTACTGCGGAAGATTTGGCGTATCGTCCAAAATACATGACCGATGAAAAAGATGCTCTTTACACTAAAAACTTAGTAAAACGTGGACGTACTTTGCAAAGAATATCAGTAAAAGGAATTTTTATGATTATGGATACTGTTACACGTGAGATATTTGATCATGCAGCATTTGAAGATAATAATCGTCTCATTCAAATTGGGGAACTTGTTGGAACTAACAAAATAACGTTTTTTCCTCACGTAGTTCTATAATAGAGTAGATGGCATCTAACGTGAGCGCACAAACTCGTGGACTTAGCGCAGCAGATTGGACGCGGCTTCAGCGTTTGCGCGGTGCTCGATCATATTTGACAAGTGTAGCAAGTAATGAAGATATTAATGTTGCAACAGTTCCTCAAACTCCATACAATCCTTCTTTGCTGATTCCTCGTCGCACGGGGCCCAGCCGAATCCAACGACCCGCAAGTGATTGGATTTCCTACGTAGGTTCTCAAACTGCCGATTTTGTCTTGCAGAAAGATACTACAGCAAATGGCAAACAGCTTACTAAAACGAGACTGTGTGACTGCAGTGTGTCTACTTTAACTACTAGAACAACGGGATGCAAGAAGTGTTCGGTTTATGTACATAAAACTATGAACTAAGAAACAAGAAGAATGGCAGGCATTATGCAATTAGTAAACAAAGGAGCCCAGGACCATTTGGTGACTGGCAATCCTTCTTTTACCCACTTTAGGTCGGTATACAAGCGCCACACAGATTTTGCAATGGAACACTTTCAATTACCCTTCAGAACAAATAATTTGAATATTCCTACGTCAGGAACTCTGACACTAACCGCTCGTGTAGAAAGGTATGCTCAATTGCTACACGATTGTTATTTAGTTTTTACAATTCCAAATATCTATTCTCCAATTGTACCAGTAGCATCCACTACTTCGTATTCGCAACTAAATCAAAGCTCTCAAGCAATAGGATATGAATTTGCGTGGGTTCGTAATTTAGGGTACAATATGATAGCAAGTGTTTCAATACTGATAAATGGTCAAGAAGTCGTAACGCATACGGGAGAATGGATGAAACTATATGCTGATTTGAACTTTAATGCTAACAAGAAAAATATTCTTGATGAGATGGTTGGAAATGTTCCAGAATTGTATGACCCTGCAAATGCGTTTGATAGAGTAAATCAGTACCCTCACGCAATTTCATCTCCAACGTCTCCCGCCGAACCTTCTATTGCAGGACGTATTCTGAGCATTCCACTTCATTTCTGGTTCTGTGAAAAAATTGGAACCGCACTTCCTCTTGTTGCACTTCAGTACTCACAAGTAGACATACGTGTAGAACTTCGAAATATGTACCAACTATTTACTGTTCGAGAAATTCGTCCAAATCTCACAAATTCTGGAACGAGAATTGCTCCAGACTCTTCATCTACTATGTACACAATGACAAATTTTCTGTCACCTCCAACACCAACAGTACCTCCAATGCCTCTGGATACTAGTTTAGTAACTTGGAGCCTAAATCCTTACGTAGAAGCAAATTATATATTCCTTTCGGACGGAGAGCATGTTCATATCGCAAAGAATGAACATTCGTTTATAATTCATCAGATGGATATCCAGCAAGCAAACGGTCAGTACGGTCCTACAAATGATGTTCCCGTTCTAATGAAAAATTTGTGCACCCAACTTATTTGGGTAGCACAGAGAAGCGACCGCCCTCAGTTCAATGACTATGATAATTATACAAATTGGGAAAATCCATTTCGTCCTCCTCCAAACGCTAATGGTCAGCAGTTGCAAAGCACCTATTTTTTAACTTCAGGATCAGCTCTGAACACAAATGTTTCGCAAAGAGATATTTTGCTTGAATCAAATTTGGTTCTTGACGGAAAAGATCGCTTTTCTCCAAAACCTACAACATTCTTCTCACAAATAGAGAATTACAAACATCATTCTGGAAAGACAATCACGAGTATCCCTGGAATTTATTCTTACTCATTTGCATTAGATCATCATACAGGTCAACCTAGTGGACATATTAACGGTTCAATGTTCAATAAACCTATTCTGCGAAACAGTTATGTGCAACCTGAATTCACTATTTTGCTTGAGACAAATGCTACAGTCTGTATTCTAAAGAGCACTGCAAATAATGCAAATCCAACTATAGTTAATCCAGCTGCAGTAGATGCATACGGTAAGTTACTATACGGCCCTCGTGATATTATTACTGTTGTTCGCAAACAAGACGCACAGACATATAAGTACACTTATAATGTACGTATTTTTGTAGAGTCTTACAATTACCTAAGAGTAATCGGAGGCGTAGCGTCGCTAGTATTCAGTTCTTAATCGAAACATAGTATAATATGAGTAGCGGAGTCACAATACTTTCAGCCAGGTATGGAGTTGGTTCTACGACCGTTGATGTACAGTCTGCAGTAAGCGCTAGAACAAAAGATGGAAAGGTTAATTTTGTCGTAAGTCCAAGTGCTCTTAATGTAGAAGATCCTGCGCCAGGACAAATTAAAACTTTGACTGTCGAGTACACTATTAATGGTGGACGATCTAATACAGATACTGTAAAAGATGGCAACTATTTAAAAATTGATGCTCCTCCTCTGAGAAGTGCCACAGGTCTTCAAGTTGTAAAAGCAGAGTACGGTTACGAAGGTAACTTTGCCGATGTCACGGATGCTGTTCAGAACTATGTATCAAACGGTTCTATTTCTATAACTGTAAGTCCAAGTACGGTAGGAATACCTGATCCGAATCCTGCCAAACCCAAGCTTTTGAAAGTAGATGTCACCATCAACGGAGCTTCTTCAAGTTACACTATTCCTGACGGGAAAAAGTTCGACTTATCTGCTCCTGCAATGGATGATGGTCACGTTACGCCTATAGCAGAACAAGCCCAATCTGTATCTTCAACTCTGATGAGTAGTATTTGGATGGTTATCAAATATTCGATTTATTTTTCAGTCACTATTCTTGCATCAAAATACGGCGAAAGAGCGCTTGGATCTTCGGGTAAATGGGGGTTCGGTATTCTTTCACTGATAACTTATGGAGTATTTCCAGTATTTATACTGCCATTCATAGTATTCTGGTGGAGACTGTTTTCTGCAAAGGATGTTTACTATTAGGTAAATGGGCGACACTACAACTCCTCCTAAAACTCCCAAAGATTTGAAAGGTCCTCCAACAACTCCTCCCAAAACGGTAACTCCGATGGATGTTACTAAGCCAAAAGGAGGAAAGAAGCGCAGGACTCGCAAACATCGTCGTACGCAGAAAAAAAAACGTTAGTATCTACTCGTCATCAGAATCAGAGCACATGCCCTTGAACTTTCCGACGCCAGCGTATCCCTTGAAAGAATCCTTTGATGCACCTTGGTGGACGGCGAAAGTGAGCTCCTCTACGGAGTATGTCTCACCTTCAAACTTCATGTCCTTCATTTCGGCCTTAGGGTCTGGCTTCGGGCCTGTTACGGTCCGTCCATTCTCTGCATCCCAATAGTGGCCAGGCGTATCGCTCTCATCGAGATCGTCAAGAGCCTGAAGCTCCTCGATCGTGAGTACGACAATTTCCTTTTCATCTATCTTGGGACCATCCTTGAGCTTCCTTACGGTAGCCTCCTCGAGCTTGAGCTTCTCCTCAAGTGCCTCGCGGGCCTTATCATCTTTAAATGCGGGCTTGTTTGTCGCAAGCCTCTTCTTCCAGTTCTCCACATTACGCTCCGCCTTCTCAAGGGGAGTCATCTCAGAAACTGTCTTCTTCTTTGGCTTCTCCTCTTCATCGGGAGCGCCTGCACCTGCAACCACCTTGACCTTAGTGGTCTTCTTGGTTGCGGGCTTATCTTTCTTGATCGTCATAGACGAGCGAATTTCATCAATAATGCTTCCCTTCAGCTCGCCAATTGCATCCTTGAGGGATGCGATCTCGGTCTTGAGAGACATGATTTCAGCCTTCGACATTTTCGAAAGATTATCTTTAAAGATATATCTCATAAAATAGAGAAATCCGTTTTGCGTTTTAGGGTCTCAAAACTAGTGGCTTTCAAAATACAAACATGTCAAGCACAGAATTTGCCAAGACTCATCTTCGCGAACATCTTGTAAGTCTTATTGTTCCTCCCGTAAGTGACGGGTTCTGGAGCATTTACGATTCTGCAAAAGATCTATGTGAGCGCAATGGCCAACTAGATCAAGTCCTGCGTACATTTCAGAACATGCTCACCAAAATTCCAGAATGGACGGATGCTACCCTAACCACAGAGGTAGAGCGTATTGTAAAGATCACTAAATGCACGTATATGGATGATTTGCTGATGGGAGTATTTATTTCGTACATGCGTTCATTCGCAAGCCTACACTACCGTGGCTCTTCGTCTGAAATCAAGATTGACTTTAACCGTCCCAGTTTTGCAAAGTTTGTCCATGAGCTCTATAAACATTCAGGACGCAAGTTGTGGCAGGTAGCTTATTATTTCAAGACGCTTGGCGTAAGCTCGGAAGTGCAGGCACGTAATCGCCAGGAAATCGAGAAAGTTGTTACGGATTGTATGGAGCAGGTTATTCGCGGATTCTTGCCGTGGGAGGCTATTGCAAAGAAGTACTTTGCAGATGAAGAGGAGCCAGACGATGAGCCACCCAAATCTCTTCCTGAAGTAAAAGAAGAAGTCAAGCACCAAAAGGTAAAGTTTGATGATCTAGAAGACGAAGAGGAAGATGAAAGTGAAGAGGAGGATCTTCCTTCAATCAAGGTTTCGGAAGAAACGGCAGAAATTGATTTCAAGGATTTGGATGAGGTTAAGCCTGAACCCAAACCAGTTATTGTAAAACTTCCTGAAATTCCCAAAGAAGAGGATCCTCTGAAAGAACTGGAGTCGCGTGCTTCGGAGTCCCTCGTTCTAAATCTGTAAACTTAACCTGATTTTCGAAATAAATGATGATTGTTATTGCTTCGGTTGCTGTGGCAATAGTTTGCTTTATTGTATATACACTTGAACGACGCTCAAAGGAAGCGCCCATCGAGTGGATTGATGCTGCAAAGCTCAGCTTGTTTGGTGGTCTAATTACTGCAGGTGTTATATTTGCAACTTCTACAAACGTAATTGCAGACACAATGAAAAATATGGACATTCCTGCAGTCCAGGACATGTTTGTGGGCAAACCCTCGTTTTAGTTAGGAACAGGAGGTCCATTGTTTAGGTCATCGCCGTACTTGAAGAAGCACGCGACTTTATCGACGGCTTGTACATAAGCTTTCGTCCAATTCTTTGGGCGTTTGAAATACAATCCGCGTCGGTATTTTGGGTGGTACCTGTACGCCTCTAGAAATCCAAGAACGTATTCGACATTATAATCTGTTAAGCCGTGAACTGGAAAGACATGATCTTTCAATATCTGTTCCTTATCGGATTCGGTTAGTTTATACTGTACCATTTTTTAGGATAAACAATTTATTATATAAATATCCGTTTTAAGCGTCAATGTGGCATACAGAAGTTCCTGCAGGCACAGAATCTACCTTAAACATTTTCAAATCACCAATTTCACTTCGTGGAACAGCATCCTTACAGAAGCGTGCAATCGCCTTGTAAAGATGGAACCCATGATACCTATCATGCTTCAAATCTTTCTTTCCAAACATTACTGACGAACCATCTTCCAACTTGAGCCATTTTGTAAAGAATTTGAAAACAGTATTGTCGCGATAATCAAGGCACTCAGGGCCTTCAGGAAACAAGTCCCAGAACATGGAAGTAGCAAGACGTACAAGATCAAACGAAGGATTTGGTTTTATTACAGGATGTTTTGGTAGATATTCAGGTTCGCAGTTATATTGACCTCCTGCTTCTTCATCAATGTTAAAATGATCGCTCATGAAAACTTTGGGCTCTTTCATTCCCATAACACGAACATTTGCAACACACCGCTCAAAATCAATGATCTTAATTAGCTTTCCGTATGTCGGAACCTTATAGAATTTGCCTTCGCAATTATAATAAAAAAACTCTTCAACAGTATCTACGTACATAACGTTATTTGAATGCAAATCATTATGCGTAAACGAAAACATGCGCTGAGCAAATGCTAGGGCAAACATTACTTGAGATAGCCAAGCAAGATGTTTGGCTTCGTCAGAAACAGCCGAACAGAGTTCAAAGAAAGTTCCAGAACACTTTTCCATGAGAGTCATTTGGACAGGAACGTTCTTGAAAGAAGCCCACGCGAAAGGTTCGTCATCTGATTCATCGTCCTCCTCTTCCTCATCTGAATCGCATTCACAAGATTTAACTGCAAAGATATATGAAGTGGAAACAGAAGAGGAATCAGATTCATCGTCATCGTCATCTTCTTCGCCACTGATAACGCGAGACATATCTGCAGGTTCTGTGTGGGGAACTTCTAATGAAGGATACTCTTCAACATCTTCTAATTCAACATCTTCCCCTACTGCAACAGGTGCCCGAGAAGTGCGAGTATGAGTGAACATAGCATCTCCAATTTCATCCGCAAGTTTCATTTCGAATGTCTTTCCAATATTCTGCGAAAACCAGGATCTGTCACACAAATCGCCGTAATCGTCTGAAATATCTATAGTGTGTTTATCGGAAACTCCAATAAACAATCCAAATACTTTGGGAAAGTGCTGGCATCCTGATTCCGAAAGAACGGCAGATACTAGAGCACCTACATATGCCGCATTACCAGGATTCTGGAGTTTCTTTTGCATTTCAACAAACTCTTCCGATAAAGAAGGAAGACCGAAAGAAGTTCCGTAATCTCCCTGCATCCATTTGTATGGACTGAGAAGCATGGTGATCTTCTTGTGAATTTCAACTGTCTTTCCACTAGAAGTCTTTATAGTGTTTTCATCAACTAAAGAAACAATCTCTTCGGAAAATCTGAATCCAAACTCTTTGGGATTCGAGAGAACTTCGGTTTTAAATAATCGTTCAATTGGAGGAAAAAATGGTTGGAGATGGTCAATATTCCAATGCTGTTTTGAAACGTTCCTTACCTGCTTCATGTCATATCGGTGGACCATCAGTGGAACAGGAATGGTTCTCAAATCGGACTGCTTTCGTTTTCCCATATATTATCCAGAGGGGTTAAAGCAAATCGAAAATATTCACGCACAAAACTAAGGATGGCGCTGAATTTTCAAATCAAAAAATTCAATATTGATATGTTGAAAGACCGTTGCGAAATCGATTCACGAAAATCTCCAATGATTGTTATTATTGGAAAGAAAGATACGGGTAAATCCTTCTTGGTTCGCGATATTCTGTATAATGCCCAGCATGCGTTTCCAATTGGAACAGTGATTTCGGGAACTGAAGTAGCCAACGAGTTTTTCCAGCATATGGTTCCTTCAAAGCTAATTCATGACAAGTACAGGCCTGAAATTGTGATGGGTGTTATTAAACGTCAGCTTGGCGCTAAAACTGCCCGCAACGAAGAGAAAAAGAGATCAGGCGGAAGTTCTTCTGCCGATCCTCGTGCTTTCCTTATCTTAGATGACTGTCTTTATGACGCTTCGTGGATTAAAGAAGAATCGACTCGTTACGTGTTCATGAACGGTCGTCATATTGATTTGATGACAATCATTACCATGCAGTATCCTCTCGGTATTACTCCCAATCTCCGAACCAACGTCGATTTCGTGTTTATTTTGCGAGAGTCTATCGTGAATAACCGTCGTCGTATTTATGACAACTATGCAGGTATGTTTCCCACTTTTGAAATGTTCTGCCAGTTTATGGACCAATGTACCGAGAATTTTGAGTGCTTAGTTATTTGCAATGGTGTTCAGTCGAACAAATTAGAAGATCAGGTGTTTTGGTATAAAGCATCAGATCATCCAGTGTTTCATATGTGCGACGATTCGCTTTGGGTAGATAATAAACCGTTCTCAAGCACGATGTTGGCAGCAGACGAGTACAATATTGATTCTATGCGGAAAAAGAACTCGGGACCATGGGTGCATGTTAAAAAGACTCCATGAGTCTATCCTCCACCTGCACTCAGCAAGGCCAAATCTGCCTCGATCAGCGCTTTACCAGCATCATTCCGACACGGCGTAAAACTGTTGGACACCCTTTTCAGGAATCCTGCAGGATCTGCCGCATAGTCTTTGTTCATCTTCTCGATGTCAACTTTGGTCTCTGTCATGTGGTAGGGCTTGCCGTTCACGTTTGGAATAGCTTGCCCCTTATAGAAGTAAGTTACACAGTATGTGTCGTGCATGCTACCACCGTGATAGTATTTCAGCTTGAAAGTGAAAGGACCGCTCATTTTTCTTGTTTTGAAACTTAAAATTTGTAGTTAAAAATTCCGTTTTACAGATCACGAGGTGCTCCGCCTTCCGAAGGGTGAACTGGCATCTGAATTGCGCTTTGAATATCAGACGTATCTGCAACTCCTGCATCAGCTTTAGAATCTTCGAGAGCCTTCTTGCGTCGCTCCTCGTTCTCCTTCTTCTGAGCCTGAATACGCTGAGTCTTCTCCTCCTCAAAGAAGATCTCGCGATTCACCTCGTTCTCCTTATACTTGCGCATAAGCTCATTCAGCTCTTTCTCTGCATACTCTACTTCGGGCATCAGGTTCTCGGAAGGATCCCACGGAAGCCAGGCACCCACCTTTCCAATATACAGGTTATCATTGGGATATCGCTTCTGCAGAACCTTGGCAAAATGCTGGGTCTCTTCCAGATTCGCAAATACGCGACGAACTTTTACACCACGGACATTGGTGCGGAAATCAACGGACTCCGTAAACTCTGCCTCCAGCTCTTTCTCCTTCTTAAGCAAAAAGACCTGGTGTTGCTCATGAATATCCGTCTTTGCAATTGCCTCATTATGCACCTTCTTGAACTCATCGAGATCCTTAAAAAGATCATCTACCTTCAAAGAATACTTCTTGGCCAAAAAAGCCATGAGCGTCTCAAGGCCCTTGATCTTCCAATCGTACTCCAGCCACTCCACAAACTTCTTATTCATGAACTCATTCTTCTGTACAATCACCTTCTCGGGCGAAATGAACGAAATGATACTGTATCGCTGAGTCGGAATTTCGGGGTCCTCTTCAAGATAATCAATAACGGTTCCATCAGATTCTTTTGCAGGGAGTGTCTCGCGAGGCATTTATGTTTACTATTTCGAGTGTGTTAAAGTTGGTACATTTAACGTAAATTAAAAATTGCGCCTTTCGGCTGTCACTCGTGAATCTCAGAGTACGTTGCAGGCACGTCGTCAACGTTGCCCCACATCTCTTCCGTGAACGACACGGTCTTACCGTCGTCGTCCTTGAATTCTGCGTGGTACGTCATTCCGTCGCCTGAGCCCATCCTGTACTTGCGTACAAAGGTCCCGACATACGTCTCTGATGCTACACTCTTGTCCTTGTTGTAGGTCTTGCGGATATACCGCTTTCCCTCAATCATTCCCACCCTTGCGGGTGCGGTTGCACGTGACATTGCTGCTTGCGCTTCTGCAATCCCAGCGGGAGACAGAGCGTGTGCGAGCTTCTCGATAAATTCCATTTCTTTCTTCTCAGTTGTACTTTGTTCTTGTTTCTCGTTTTGAAGTATAGTCTGTTTAATAAAAAAAATCCGTTTTAATAGAAAAAGTTTCCAGTCTAAAGACCATGCTTGACGATGCGCTCAACTTGGCGCATAGTCCAGCCGTACGACGAGCCTGAATGGCCTATCGTTCCGTCTTGGTCTACTTTGGATTCAATCTCGGAGAGCTTGGGATGCTCTGAGAACATGAACCCTTTAGGGGGATCGTAGCTCTTCAGGAACTTCCACCCTCCAGGGGTGTTTCGGACGGCTTTAATTCCATCCATGACATAGAGAGCTTCATCTGATGTCCGCCCATACTTGTCAGGCCAGGACCTCTTCAGGTCCTCCAGCGTGATAGCGTTAAATGCGGCTTGAGTTGACATTCTCTTGTGTTATGTTCTTGGAGTATATGACTTTAGTAAAAAAAAATCCGTTTTTAAAGATCACATCGTAGCTACGCCAAGATACTCCTGAAGGAGTCTTGAGCTTTCGCGACGGCTGGCTTCTACATCGATAAGACTGTTGAGCTCTTGTGTAAGCTCCTCAATTTTCGCACACAGCGGTGCTATTGAGTCCTTGATGTACTTCGGTACGGGTTCTGGCGCTCTGCCACCACCCATTCTTGCAAACGGGTCTTCGTTAACAGGCTTCACAAGCCTGTTGATCTGGTAAATGACTTCTTCAATCTTCTGACGCTCGAGATAAATCTCGTCTCTGCGCGCTGGGTTGGTCCAGATTGTAACTCTGGACGCCTCGAACGCAGCACGATCACGTTGATGATAAATCAAATCTTGCAATGACATTTTCACTTTCTTACCAACTAGCATTTAACTTAAAAAAATTCGTTTTATACCGAAGTATTGGGCTTGCACTGGCCTATTCCGAGAGTCTGTTGCATCATGATTGGAGCACGACATCCTTTGCATGGGCAGTCTGAATGTTCGTGGCCAAGAATGTGACCCATTTCGTGAGATACCATGTATTGACGGTAATTGTCGAGTGAAAGTTTACTTTTAGCAGAACCATGAAACCATCGGTCTGCGTTGAGCCACATCTTATTTCCGCCAAGAATTGCACATGAAAGATTATTAGGTAACCCACACTCAGATGTAATTGTTTGATTGCTTGAAAGACGTATGTGGACTTTTTCTCCGTGCTTAACTTCTTCGAACCAGTATCCATGCTTGCCCCATCCTGCAGGATCGTTGAGATACACAATGATTAAAAAAACTATAGAGGATGTGTCGTGTATTTTATATTTTTTCACAACATCGTCATCAACACTTATTTTTACATGAATTGTCATTTTTTATCTAAACATCTTTATAAAATGCCAGAACAAAAGTCCGTTGCTCAACCAATGGGTATTGATATGGGCGACCTCATGTCTCGCGCACTTAAATATGCTCTCGAAGGTCTCGCGGTAGCTGTAGCCGCCTACCTTCTTCCAGGTAAGGGTCTCAAGCTTTCGGAGATCGGTATGATTGCGATGGTAGCGCTTGCCACGTTTGCAGTCCTCGACATCTATGCGCCTAGTGTAGGCGCATCGGCACGTACGGGCGCGGGCTTCGGTATTGGTGCCAAACTCGTTGGCTTTCCCTAAGCAAGAAATTCCATAAATTTATTCATAAATCCACTTAATTCACTATAAACAACATCAATAGTCTGGAGAACACACATACTGCCGTTCTCCAGAAGTTCTACAACTATTTTTCGGCGTTGTGTTCCAATAAAGATAATCTTATAGAGAACAGGATCATCGTATTTTACGAAATCGCCGATATAATCAATATCATGAGTTGATTTCATGAAAGTGCAAATGTTCTTAATAGCCTCATGAACTTTATTGTCCATTTCTTATTTATGAAAAAGAATCGTATCCCGATTCATAATCCATTTTTGAAACACGTACAGTTGCAGCAATAAGTACATTTGAAACAGCAAAGTCTTCCCAGACACAATACATAAAATTACGGGTCGACAGATACTTCATTTGCGGGGTAGATTGCAAATATGTTGTATTCAAATAATATTCAGGCTTAATATTTCCAAACGAACGGAGTGTTGATTCGACAGAATAATTAGGAGCTAGTTTTACTCCATTCACAAATATATTTCCAGACTGTTCTGTTATAGTAATTAACTGTTCACGAATATTTGGGCTTTCTTTTTGCAGTAAAACACTTGCAACAAGGTTCGCCATTTTCTAACATTGGTTTAATTACTCTAAATTCATTCTAGAAATGAATAAGCAAAAGATTCCAAAAGCTATACGCGAACAGGTTTGGCTAAAATGTTTCGGAAAAAGATTCGAAACAAAATGTTTAACCCATTGGTGTACAAACATTATAACCGTTTTTGATTTCCAATGTGGTCACGATATTCCTGAATCAAAGGGAGGACCAACCATTCTTTCAAATTTGTATCCAATTTGTTCACGATGCAATCTTTCGATGAGCAATAACTATACATTTTCTGAATGGAATAACGTGTTTCCCGAAAAATGGAACTGTTTTAAAAGATACTTATGTTGTTGTATAAGATGGAGGCCATACGTTACCGTGGTAAATGGTACAGAATCAATCAAAAACCATACGAACCCGAACGTCAAACAAACGAAATAGCATGGATGCTTGTGCGAGAACCTCTTCTTCTAAAAGAGGAAGCCTATCGCAAATACTTTGAGAAACAGCGCCTAGAAGCGAAAGTTTTGTACCCTACATTTAACAAGGATGGACATTAGCACTATCGGAATTGCATTTGGAGTATCGCTTGTTGTAGTTATTCTAGTTATTGTAATATATTATTTTACAAGGGGAATTATGCCTGGGTCACGAACAATTGTAACAACTCCTCCTCTTGAAAACAGTATGGACGAAAATCAATCAAAATTCATGTTTTTTTACACGCCCTGGTGTCCTTGGTGCAAGAAATCTCAGCAACCATGGGCTTCTCTGAAAGAAGTTATTCAAAACTCAAATTATACCTACGGAGGTAAAAAGGTTGTATTTGAAGAAGTAAATTGTGATTCTGATAAAGGAAAAGCTAGTCTTTACAAGATAACTGGTTATCCAACATTCAAGGTAGAAACAAATATGAAAGTATTTGAGTTCTCAGGAAAGCCCACTGTTAAGAACTTCAGAGCTTTTCTCAAGGAGGTTCTTGGACCAGAGAAAGCTACGTAAAAATGACGAACATGCTTTAAAAATATCATCCAAATCAAAATCTTTCAAATCAGACACAGATGTAAGTTTTGGATAACTGAGTCGTATTGTTCGATCAGTTCTTGTTTGCGTATGAAAGTTTTCAGTTATTAGAGAATATATGTCGTGAATGTATGTTAGAGGCGACATTTCTTCAATCTTTTCTGCAGTGAATTTATTTTCTACAAGTTTGCATTTCAGGGAAAGGCAGATAGCATTATCAAGATCTGTAACAAAATAGTCAATTGATGGGCAGAACATATCTCCGTCAATGTAAACTTGATTGTACAAAATTTGAGGCTTAAAAACTCCAGGAATGGCACATGAGCATCTGAGTGCGTCTACAAGAAGAACGTCCCCTGAAAAAATAGTAGGTTTAGCTTTTGTCAAATTTGATGCAATAATGTACAATGGCATCTTTGCATCAGATAATTTGGTTGTTCTAATATTTATACCGTATTCATTAAAAACAGACTCGAGAGAATTGCAGAGTTTTTCGGTTCCAACCAAACCTTTTGAAGCGTAACTCTGAGCCAGTTTCGGGAAATCAATTTCATCTACAAAAAATGAAGGGCAAAACATATGCTTGAATTTTTCAACCGATTCTCGGTTAAATGGTAATCCAAATGCGAGATAAGTAGCAATAATTGATCCGACAGATACGCCATACACTCCTCCTGGAAATACCAATGGTTGATACTTTTGCAATTCAAGTAACACACCTACGTGCAAAATACCTTTAGTTCCTCCACCCCCCAGGGTAAGTGTTGTGAAAGGCATTCTTTGTCTTTAATAAAGTCAAGATGATGAAAGCCCGTGACGTATGGGATGAACAGGAAGAGCGCAAATCAAACAGGATGGCGGCAATGAATCCAATAATTGCTCAAATTCAATCAAAGATACGTACTCATGCCACACATTCTCCAAACGCTCCATACATTGTGTATGAAGTTCCTTCGTATGTATTTGGGTACCCTCTTTACCCAATAAAAGATGCAGTAGAGTTTCTAGTTTCTGAGTTTGCTAAAGCAGGTTACTGGGTATGGATTGTTGAAAATAATACACTATTCATATCGTGGATGAAACCTGTAAAAACTCGAGACGGCGGAAAGTCAATTCTCACAACAAACTATCGTCCACAAGTATATGATCCTTCTTTTGTGTCACCGAATATGTAAATGAAGAGTCAATATTTAATTATCCTAGTGTATGTTCTGGTAATTGTTGGATTAGAAACGTGTGCAATGAGCTGTTTTAAATCGTCATTGAATGACTGGAGGTTCTTTTTGTTGGGTGTTCTTCTTTATGTCGGTGTAGGGGGAATGTTGGTTCAAACATTTAAAATGACAGGACTGGCGTTTACCAACGCTTTGTGGTCTGGCTTATCTGTGATGGCAACTACTACAGTTGGTGTTCTCTACTTTAAAGAAAAGCTTCACTTCCATGACTTTGTGGCGATTGCAATGATCGGAGGAGGTGTTATTATTTTAAAAGTTACTGATTAAGATAATGGAAACGGTTCTTTACGGAACTCTGAATATTTGTATTTTAGCAGTTTTTTATACATTTATAGGTCTTTTATTATCGGTACTTCTTTATCACTTATTTGATGACTGCGATGAAACGTGGAAATCTGAAAATACTGCTTACCAGCTAGGAGATATTTTTGTAGAACTTGGAATTATCGGTACTGTAGCCTTCTGGACAACCTATGTGATTCGAGATTATGCCCCCATTTTCCCCGTCTCAAAATCTATGGATATTTTGATTGACACATACATTTCAGGTCTCTTCTTTGCATTTGCCATGTTCTTGTTTCTGGAACAACTAAGCTTAAAGATAAAATATTTATATGAAGAATTTATTCATAAACATATTGTCAGATACATTCCTCCAAATTGGTCGGTTATGAAAATGTTTTTTAGTTCGGTTAAAACGAATACTAAAAAAGCGAGTCCTTGAAGTACAAACATGGAGTGCTCGCATTCTTTCATTGTGGACGAAGGCGAACATGTTTGCGAGAAATGCGGACTTATTACTACCCGATACATCGATGAAACTGCAGAATGGAGAAATTATGAAGCTGGAAAAGGAGAAGATAAATGTCGCGCAGGATTTGCTACGTCAGATCTCTTGCCCGAACATTCGTATGGATGTATTGTTTCTTACAAAGGTATCATGTCTCCCGAAATGAAATCAATCCAGCGCCTTTCTTGCTGGTCACAATCCTCAAATAACCAGAGATCTTGGATGAGTATTTTCGATGCAATTCAATTGTCGTGTACACACGCAGGTCTACCCAAAGCAATAGTTCAAGAAGCTTGTGCGATTTATAAAAATTTGGAAGAAGCCCAGAAAGTACGCGGAGAAACTCGTCGTGCGCTCATGGGTGCATCTGTATTCGTTACTTGCCGTAATCACGGCGTTCCTCGTAGCCACGAGGAAATAGCGACGCTCTTCACAGTGAACATTCGTTCCCTATGTAAAGCGATTACTCACTTTTCAAAGACTGATAATACTGTTCTGCAAACCCAAATTGGTATTGCCGAGAGACTTTGTGCCTCTATGAAACTGAACGATTCCCAGCGCTCAAAAATACTGAATTTATTAGATATGATTGCCACCAAATCAGAAGATGAATTTGAGCACACTCCCAAGACTATCGTGGCAGGAGTTGTGGCTCACGTAATGAACCTAAAAACTAAAACGCAAATGAAACCTGTATCTGAAGCTTCAGGTGTTTCGACATTATCTATTCATAAAATTGTCACAAAGTTGTGCGTCTAAGGCGTCAAGTAGAGACGACCATCATTGAAATCAAGATAGAAATCTCCGCTTCTCTGGGGCTCAATGCCTGGACCCGTTGGACCAACACCCGTTGGGCCAGGGGCTATCCAGCCTGCAGTTCCCGTAGGACCGCCATATCCATAATAAATTATAGTTCCGCGAGGACCAGTTTCGCCAACACTACTTCCTACAACACCTACTCCTCCCAAGATGGATTGAATATAATCAGACGCAACTTCATTTACTATGGCATCTGGGAACGTTGCTGTAGCACGAACCCATGTTAGACCGTCTAGAGAATATGCAATAGAATCTGGATTAGTTCCTACTGCAACCCAGTAATATCCATTCCACTTTACACTATTGAAATAAACATTACTACCATAAGGCGAATTAAAATTTCCAGTTACACCCTCTGAAGTCCAATTTTTTGCATTATCGGAAGATGTTAGAATAGTTGCAGAACCAGCATGTCCTCCTCCAACAGCGACCCACTGAACTCCATTAGATGCAACGTATGAACCACCACCAGTTAGACCAAAATCAGTTGTAGTAGTTCCTCCTCCTACTGCAGTCCACCTTAGACCATCGTTTGATCGCATAATAGTTGTTCTTGAGTCAGCATCGCTACTACCAACGGCAACCCAAACACCCTCGGCATAGCTAATTCCGTATGCGCGTTGCATAAACCCGTCTGTACCAGTAATACCAGCATCTGTCCAACTTTCACCATTAGTGTTTGATACTATAAAAGGGTAGCCTTGAGGAGAATAACCATCAATAGCTCCAACCCATTTGTTACCGTCAGATGCAACATCAGATAGTACTGGATCTGTAAAAGTACCTCCAGCAGTTGAACCGCTAAGACCAACGCTTAAATTGACTACATTCCAAACAATTCCATTTGCAGAATTAAATACTTTTACATCACCAGCAATAACTGCCGATGCTACAAACTGCTTCCCGTTCCACTTTATAAAATTAGCAGCCGCGAAAGCATTTGACTCTTGAGTCCACGTCAACCCATCTTCTGAGAAATAAGTACCTACATCCGTAGATAGTACCCACGTAACGCCATTATAAGCAACTGCAGTTGCACGAAAGCTCGGGTGAAGTCCAGTTACTCCAGCTGCACTCCAATTAACACCTCGACTTACTGAACGAAGTACAAAATTTTCACCAGCAGTATCCCATCCTGCTGCAATCATAACCTTGCCCGATGACGTTGCTGCCGCACCAGTTGGACCTACAAGACCCGTAGCTCCCGTAGCACCTGCTTCACCAGTGGGACCTACCTCTCCCGTAGCACCCGTTTCACCCGTAGGACCTGCTTCACCCGTAGCACCAGCTTCACCCGTAGCACCTGCTTCACCAGTGGGACCTACCTCTCCCGTAGCACCCGTTTCACCCGTAGGACCTGCTTCACCCGTAGCACCTGCTTCACCAGTGGGACCTGCTTCACCCGTAGCACCAGCTTCACCCGTAGCACCTGCTTCACCAGTGGGACCAAAATCGCCCGTTGGGCCCATTTCTCCCGTAGGACCAAATTCACCTGTAGGACCCATCTCGCCCGTGGGACCCATTTCTCCAGTAGGACCTGTTTGACCGTCAAGTCTAACGGGTGTTTCAATCCAAGTTGGCATTTTATCATATATCTACCTTTTTTTAAATTAGTATGTTAGCGTATATTCAACATTTACCTCTGAAGAGTCATCAGCTATACCGTTAAAGCCCATACTGTGAACGGTAAATCCAATAGGCAGAGTTGTTGCATTATTTGAACTTGTTGTTATTGCCATTTGGCTGACATATACATTATTTATGTCTGGTGGGTTTACAAGAAGTCTCAAATTTGTACCCATATTCCAAGCTGTAAAAGTTAATCCAGTTGTAGCACCCACAGTTGTAGTAAGTGCTCCGCCAGCTATTGTAGCCAATGTAAATGTAGTACTTGAATTTGTTGCTGTTATTTGATATGTTGTTGGATCTGAATATGGAGAAATAATTCCAGGTACAGTTGGCGTACCCGATATTCTCACTGTTTGTCCAACTACTAATGTTGCAGCAGCACATGAAAATTGTCCCGATGTGCCTGTAATAGCAACAGTTGTTAACGTAGCTCCAGAAGTAATAGTTGTTACAAGAGGTTCGTTCATTATTGTTTTTAATTTAAAGGTAACTGTTCCATCGGCTTCATTTGTTGGCGCGCCATCAATAATATACATGTTACCTGGTGTATGTGGTGGATATATAATTGTACCGTTTACAAACGGTGAACTCAAGATCATAATCTGTTGACCATCAGATAGATACGGCGTTGCTCCTCCAACAACATTAATCGGAACGCCATTAAATTGTCCCGTTACACCTGTAATTCTGTATACAAGTATGCGTGGCATAGCTATAAAATTGTAACTGAATGGAACGTGAGGAATATTCGTATATATATCATATGGATCCTTCAACATCTCCGTGGTAAGTTGGAATGGTAATGTAGTCTGAGCATATCCCGTTGTATCGACTGCAGATTGATTGAGAACATAATCGTGATTATCTTTTGCATAAACCAAATATTTGGTACCTGCCTGTAAGACAATTGATGTTTCATTTGAAAAGTTTTCAACTGCTCTAGGAGTATTGTAATCAAACCGATTTGTATAAAATGTCGGAGATCCCTTAACGTTATCAAACGTATACAAGTTAAAGAATAAATAAAGCTGTCCTGTTCCTGTAAGAGGCATTGATACACTTGGCGTAATTACTGCCCACATTGATTTCATGTTTTTCTTTTTAATTTTAGGAGTATTTGCAGGATATGACATTGGTGCACCTGTAACTTGAGTTGGATAATATGGGTTATACATGGTAAATAACATTTTATCACTTAGTGTAAACGTTAATCCAGTTGTCGTTCCTGGTGTAGTTGCAACTGGTGTGAAATCAGTAGTCTGATATGCTAGTGTAAATCCAGTAGAGCCGTTTGTTTCAATAATAGAATAACTACCTGCAGGAATACTGCCTGAACCAGAACTTGTACCTGCGACTGTTACATACTGTCCGATTCGATAGAAATTTACTGCAGACGAGAATTGGCCTGTTGGACCTGTTATCACAATATTCGCCATAGTGTAATCGGTTAATGTGTATGTTAAACCAGTTGGTGTTCCTACAGTTGTTACAATACCTGTGTCACCTACAGTCCTCAATGTAAACGTCGTTGAGCCGTTTGTTGCGCTAATTATGTATGTCGTTGGATTTGTGTAACCAACTATAGTTCCAGTACCCGCCAATGTACCTGATATAGTTACTTTTTGTCCTACACGCAAATATGTATTAGCAACGCCTGTGCATGAAAATTGGCCTCCCAAACCTGTAATTGTAACACCTGTTAGTGCAGCAGAATAAGTTCCAGGCAATCTTTCGTATTTCCATCCACCACTCAATCCAGCCGTTGGTGGTGCTGAAATATTCAAAAATTTACTTTGGATCCCTACTCCATTTACTCCAGTGTAGCTTACACCCGTTGAACCAAGAGTAGCCGAAGTAGGTAATAATTGCAATTTATTAATAATTCCTGCGTCATTTCCAACTCCTGGTCCCGTAGGTCCCGTAGCTCCAGTTAATCCAGCGCCCGTAGCACCCGTTGGGCCAGGAACCGTAGAATCAGCGCCCGTTGGACCCGTGGCTCCCGTAGCACCCATAGCTCCCGTAGCACCTGTGGCACCTGTAGAACCCGTAGCTCCCGTTTTGCCAGTGGCTCCCGTTTCACCTGTAGCACCTGTTTCACCTGTAGGACCTGTTTCACCCGTAGGACCTGTTTCACCCGTAGGACCCGTTTCACCTGTAGCTCCCGTTTCGCCCGTAGGACCTGTTTCACCCGTAGCACCCGTAGCACCTGTTTCACCCGTAGCGCCAGTGTCGCCAGTAGCGCCAGTGTCACCTTTGGCTCCAGTTGTAATTAATGCTAGTATGATTTGATGATTATTAGCAAAATTGGAAGAACCACCACTTGTAATTAATGTTACTGGGTACACAACATAACCACTTCCAGTATTTGGTATAGGAGTTCCACTTACTAACCATTTTTGGAAATTTGCAGAAACATTTGCGTCTTGAATAATTAACTGATCTCCTTGCTTAACTATATTTAAAAATATATCAACATCTACTCCATCTTGGTCTATATGATTTACTCTAATATATGTCGATGAGGTTTGAGTAGCAAAGTTAGACCATGAAATATGTCCTGAATTTGGAGTTGCACCATTGTCTGCTTGGTAAGGAAAAAATGATGATGATGAACCATTAGCACCTTGTATACCTGTAGGTCCTGTTGCACCAGTCGCACCTGTTTCACCCGTAGGTCCCGTTTCACCTGTAGCTCCCGTTTCACCAGTGTCACCAATTGCACCTGTGGGTCCTGTTTCACCTGTAGCTCCAGTTTCACCTGTAGCTCCAGTTTCACCCGTGGCGCCCGTTTCGCCCGTGGCTCCCGTTTCACCTGTAGCTCCAGTTTCGCCAGTGGAGCCCGTTTCACCTGTGGGTCCTGTTTCGCCAGTGGAGCCCGTTTCACCTGTAGCTCCAGTTTCACCTGTAGCTCCAGTTTCACCTGTAGCTCCCGTTTCGCCAGTGGCTCCCGTTTCACCTGTAGCTCCAGTTTCACCCGTGGCGCCTGTTTCACCTGTAGCTCCAGTTTCACCTGTAGCTCCAGTTTCACCCGTGGCGCCCGTTTCGCCCGTGGCTCCCGTTTCACCTGTAGCTCCAGTTTCACCCGTGGCGCCCGTTTCACCTGTAGCTCCCGTTTCGCCCGTGGCGCCTGTTTCACCTGTAGCTCCCGTTTCACCAGTGTCACCAATTGCACCTGTGGGTCCTGTTTCGCCAGTGGAGCCCGTTTCACCCGTAGGACCCGTCTCACCAGTGGCTCCTGTTTCACCTGTAGCTCCAGTTAATCCAGCGCCCGTAGCACCCGTTGGGCCAGGAACCGTAGAATCAGCGCCCGTTGGACCCGTGGCTCCCGTAGCACCCATAGCTCCCGTAGCACCTGTGGCACCTGTAGAACCCGTAGCTCCTGTTACACCCGTAGCTCCTGTTATACCAGAACCCGTAGGACCTGTAGAACCCGTTGGACCGATTGCTAACTGATAGCTGTTGATAAAATTATACATCTGAAACATTGCAAACCCTGGATTCGGACCGACACCTGTAGAACCTGCAATGCGATAATAACTGTATGGTGTAAGTGTCGGGTCGTTCACGAAAACTCCCAAAACGGCAGGCGGTTTTCCGATACCAGTGAGACCTCCAGTTACAGACGCCAACGTATTCCACGAAGTTCCATCTACACTACCTTGGAATGTGAAATTCAGCAAATACTCATCTTGAAGAGTTGCTCTTTGAGAAATATCAAACTTCCAAATAGCAACAGGCGACGGGCACTGGACCTGCCACGAAGAAGGAAACGCACTACCTTGCATCGCCCAATCCGTTCCAGTGAAGCCATCACACGCCCTCCACGCTTGAAAATTTCCTGGAGAGAATTCCGAATTTGCAGATATTGTAAATCCTGACTGTGTAGCAGATGTCATAACTGGAATTAATCCAGTATTGCCAGGAGTGAGGGTCGATACATATCCAGCCGCACCAGTTACACCAGTGGGACCCGTTGGACCAGCGACTGTTGAGTCAGCTCCCGTAGGACCCGTGGCACCTATTACACTAAGACCAGTGGGACCCGTTGGACCAGCGACTGTTGAGTCAGCTCCCGTAGGACCCGTGGCACCTGTTACGCTAAGACCAGTGGGACCCGTTGGGCCAGCGACTGTTGAGTCAGCTCCCGTAGGACCCGTTGGGCCTGCAACCGTAGAATCAGCTCCCGTAGGACCCGTTGGGCCTGCAACCGTAGAATCAGCTCCCGTAGGACCCGTGGCACCTGTTACGCTAAGACCCGTTGGACCCGTTGGGCCTGCAACCGTAGAATCAGCTCCCGTAGGACCCGTGGCACCTGTTACGCTAAGACCCGTTGGACCCGTAGGACCAGCGACCGTAGATGCGGAACCAGCTGGACCCGTGGGGCCAGTAGATCCAGTTTCTCCAGTATCTCCTACGGCACCCGTTGGACCAGCGACTGTTGAGTCAGCTCCCGTAGGACCCGTAGGACCTGCGACTGTTGAGTCAGCTCCCGTAGGACCCGTAGGACCTGCAACCGTAGACGCAGAGCCCGTGGGACCCGTTGGACCAGCGACTGTTGAGTCAGCTCCCGTGGGACCCGTTGGACCAGCTCCCGTAGGACCCGTAGCGCCAAGACCCGTAGGACCCGTTGGACCAGGAACCGTAGAGTCGGCTCCCGTGGGACCTAAGACGGATTGGAGGACAGCAAACTGAATATTGCCAAAAATGATAGCAATTGGTTCGTCAGTATAATACGTTAAACATCCAGTTGCTCCCGCAGCCAAATTGACACTTGCAGATCCCCCAACGTAATAACTACCATTAGTAGAATTTGATTCTGCCATACGCCGACCATTCACAACTAGATAACTATACACATTATAACCTGGACTTGGCGATGGATCTATTGCAATATCATATGTAATTGTCATTGGAATTGGGTTTGATGTAGAGTTTGTAAAGACGCCATTTAAGAACGTTAGACCTGTTGATATCGATGTCGTATTGTCCGTATCTAAATTTTCAAAGGGAACAGTCCTTGCCACACCAGTAGGACCTGTGGAACCTGCTGTTGAACGGGCAAGAATCGCAGCGGGAGCAGCAGGGTCTCCTGCAGGACCCGTGGGGCCCGTTGCACCAAGACCCGTAGCACCAGTAGCACCTGTTATTCCAAGACCCGTTGCACCCGTAGCGCCAGTTACCCCAAGGCCAATTGGGCCAGTAGCACCTGTAGAACCAGCTCCAGTAGGTCCAGTTGGACCAAGGCCCGTAGGGCCAGTGGGGCCTGTTACTCCTGTAGAACCTGCAGGAATATTTATTATTGGAGTTGGAGTTGCTCCTGCAATGTAAGGTAAAGTTCTACGAGAAGAAATTGCATTCACTTGACCGCCAAACCCAAACTGAGCACCATCTGTGCCATACCAATCAGTTCCATTCACGCTAGTCAAAAAAGAGTAAGGGCAGGGAACATAAGTAGGACCTCCATCTGGTGAGTAAAATGGTAAATATCCTGCAGCAATCCATTGAGAACCATTCCATGAAACAGTATTAATAATTCCGCTTGGAAGTGTACTTGCGCTTATACCTGAAACAAAATTCCACGTATGCCCGTCAGTGCTAGTATACATAAAATTTCCACCAGATCTTGGTTGGCCAACTACCATAAAACGAGAACCATTTGTTGCCATTCTGACAGGCAAAAATTCTGGATCATAATCATTTATTCCAGTAATACCGTCATATGTAGGTCCACTAACACCACTAATACCGTGATCAGAATACTCCCAAGTAATTCCATCATAACTTGAAATAACCTTTATCGAATTAGGATTGCTCCCTACAGCATACCATTTATTGTCTGCGGCGTAACAAATAGAACTAACTTCTGCAAGTTGATCTCCCGTGCATCCAGTCCATCCATAACCGTCTGTGCTGTAAATTAAGTTAGGCGATCCTACTCCACCTGCAACCCACGTACTTACTCCATCAGAAGCAACTGAAGATCCTCCTCGTGGCAAATAAGCACCAGTTGCTCCACGAAACCAAGATAGCGCATTATTAGTACTCATCACCATATTAGGATTTCCATAAGGGGTAGTAAACGCTCCATCAACTCCAACAGCAATCCAAATACCATTATTGTATGCAACTTGTCCAACACCAACACTAAGAGTGTTACCAGGGCCAGTGAATCCAGAAACTTCCCATTCAAAGCCCGTTGGGCTTCTCATTAAAAAACCACCTCCACTACTTCTGTTTCCTCCAACCACCCAAGATGTTCCACTCCAAGCTAGGGTGGTAAATTGCCCAACAACAGGAGGAGGAGCGGGTGCTCCCGATGGTCCACGACCGTTTGCAGGATTCCAAAGAATTGCGTCAGCGGACCACTGAATAGGATATTGACCTCCATCTCCCGAACCGAGCGCCAATATATAGTTTTCAGAAACCGTCGTGCCAGGAAGTGATGTTCCTTGTTGTGCAGTAAGAGAGCTTACTGAAAGCGTTCCCTGAGAAGTAGTTTCAAGAACAGCAGAACCGATAAAAAGAGTCTTGTCGCTGACGTACAGACTTTTGATGGGGCGATCGAGAGAACCAATAATGTAACCAGTTTCACCTAGAGCAGAAGCAGGGTAAGTATCATTAACATTTGTCGGCCATCGCGTTGGAAGTATGTCTCCAGAAAGATAAATTGTTGGATCCCGAGTATTGTAAATACCAGTAGCTCCAGCGTTACCAACATTATACGTAACAACACCAGTAGAACCTGCAACACTGAGAGCAGTAGAATAACCAACGCCAGAAGATCCAGGAACAAAAGTTACTAAGTTTCCGCGTCCAGTTGGTCCCGTAATACTTACTGATCCAGTGTGACCCATAGGACCTGTGTGACCAGTAGGACCTGTAGAACCAGCTCCACCTGCACCACTATTAATTGTTGGAAGGTATGCCCATCCAGTGACTCCATCGCCTATTTTTAATATTTTGTTCGTGTAGTCCCACCCAGGTTCGCCACAAAGTAGAGTTAACGCAGATGGATCCGCCCACTGCGCAGCACTACCACGACGAAGTTCGAACCGAACTTGTGTGGACCCTGGAGAAGAGTTACACGCCATTTATATTCAGTAATTATTCCTTTTCAATTTTCAATTTGCGTTTCTTTGGTTTAGCCTTTTCTTTGGGTTCAATACCCTTAAGCTCATCAAAAGTCTGTCGCGCGGTTTCGGCGGGCAAATCCCTGTATACCATCTCCAGCTTCAACTTGAGGAGTTTGTCCATAATTTGTTACAGGAACATTTTTAACAGCATTATGCCACATATTCGGCTTGAACGGAATATTATCTTGCTTCTTTTCTGCAGGTTGCCCGTAGCTCACAAAAAGACCTAACGCAGACATTCCGATAACAATAGCAAATATCAATACGTTAAACCACCATGAAAAAATAGAGTCTCTGAAAGATTTTGCCCAAATTAAATTGTTTTCAATTGCAGGTACGTTGTCCTGAACTAAATGAAACATCTCTGCTAATTAACAAGAAGAACCAATGGCTGGTTTAACGGTAGGCCTTGCTCTTGCAGGAGCGTCTGCTCTTGCAGCATCTCTGTATACCCTTAAAGAAGCACAAGCAGTAGATGACAAGGAAGAAATAATTCTTCCAGATGGACGAAAACTTTCAACAGGAGCAGTTGTTAAGCTGAAAGATGAAGCTTTTGAAAAATATGCTGGTAAAGGCTTGATGAAACCAGGAGCCGATCACACTGGTCTTGTTGAAATTATAAATTTTGACCCCCTAAACATCGAAGTCTCTAACGAGGCTCAGAATAGACGATTTACTGATAAATACGATCCTGCCGATTTTATTCTGATAACTCCTGCTCCAAAGTTTGGAGGAGACTACGTTCGTATCCAAGGAGGATTTGCGCGTGAAGGTGTTCGTGTACGGATGTTAAGAAAGCAAGGATCTGATAACACTGGAAACGGAAAGGCTCTTGGAAATCCTTTTTACAACAGCGTTGGAACCGTAAAAGCTGTAAACCCAAAAGACAAATTGGTCACTGTAATTGCAAGCCAGTTAAAGACTCCAGAAACTAAATGGATCCAAGATTATAACTCATCTGAACTAGAATTTGTTTCGTTACCTCCCGTAGACTTGAAACCTGGATTTGCAACATCTTCTGGATACATTAATGTAGGAACACGTGTATCGCTTTCAGATGATATTCTTGAAAAGGCTAAAAAAGGCGAAATTCCTTACAAGAGTTTCTTTTTAGGTGCTCCAGAAGATTATGAGCCCGAAGGAGTAGTTACTAATCTTAGACTTGACAAGCAAAACAGAAAAGTTGCTACAGTGAAGTGTCAGAAAAAAGGCAAAGATATTGTCTATGAAGATCAGGACTATTATGCCGAATTCTTGCGTCCACTCCGAGCTGATGGTATTCCGCACGGAGGAGTTCCTATTTTTGGAGGAATCGCATCAAATGGAATTAAAGTCAAGCTTCGTGACGAAAAGAAAGATTCCGAACCTACCAAATGTCTTTCAAGGTCTACATTTGGATACACAGGTGTTGTAGAAGAAGTAGATCCCGATGCCACGGATGGTCTCAAAGTTCTTGTCCGATGCACTGGTGCAAATGAAGGCGAGCAGGCTTCAGACTGGTACGATCCTGATTCACTTGAACTTGTTGATCTTCCGACGGGAGAAGGAGTGCCTATTTTTGGAGGCGTTGCAACGATTGGATCGCTTGTTGAAGTAACAGTTGATGCGCGTGGCGTAAAATGTCTTGGAAAACCTAACATCGGTAATATCGGAATTGTTATGGGAATAGATCCTAATTCTCCAAATGGCGAAGTTCTCAATATTCGATGCGGTCGCGATCAGCGTAGCAATTCAAAGGTAACAAACTGGTACAAACCTACTGATGTCAAAAAGTTTATAAAAATGAGCGAAGAAGGAACTGAAATTGACCGCATTCGTGCCCAACTTGATATTGAGAGAATTAAGTTGCGAACTGCACAAAACAAGAAAGATACCACAGCTGAAACAGCTTCAAAAGCAGAAATTGCTAAATTAGAGGCTAAGCTTAAAGAACTAGAAGGAGAAGGACAAGATCGTGAAAAGAATTTTGAAGAGTACAATCGTGCAAAAGAAGAACTCTCTAAAACACGCCAGCTCATTGCTTCGTTGGAAGAACAGTATCAGCAAGCATCTATAGAAACAACTTGCAGTGCAGATGGACTTAATGTTGAAAGCGCAATAAAGAAAAATGCACAGGATATTCTTGATGCATTTTGTGAACATAAAAATAACTTCGAGAAATATCAAGAATTGTTTGATATTCAATTTAGCGAAGGCAATCTACAAGAAAAAGAAGTCGCAAAAAAGAATGCAGATGATTCTGTAGAAGCATACGATAAAGATCCAGACAATGATGCATTAAAGGCAAACGCAAAGAGACTTGTAGATATTTATAATAATCTTAAAATGAAGATGGTTTCGTCCCTAACACCAATTCAGAAAAATTATATTGCTAAACGCTTAAAATTTAAAACTGACTTGGAAAGAGTTGTACTATTAACTCGCGTAGTAGGCCTTGTAAGAGACCCTTTTCAAATAGATTTTCAAAACTTAATTGATGCAGAATGCAAGTATACGAATACGATTAAAGATTTGGCGAATCGTGATATAACTATTAAAGTTGTCTCGGACGAAACTATGCCATCAAGTGCATCAAATCAAATTATTACTAACTATGTAGTGGCTAGATCAACATTTGAGGCATATTTGAAAGGTCCTCCTGATCCTGATCAAAATATTAAAAATTTGTACGAATCGTACGAGGCTTTCAAGAAAGCATACGAAGATGTCACAAATGAAGTCCATGGAACATCAACTATTACAGAAAAGAACATTCAAAAATTGGTAAAACAGTCCAAGGATAAGGGGCGGGAAGTATTTGAAGCAGAAGATGAAGCTGAAAAGGCTCTTATGGTAAAAGCACAAACTCTTGAAGATGAGCAGATTATTGACTTCTATCGTCAGTACATAACCATTGAAAAAAGAAACGATGCTACTGATTTACAAAATCAAATCAAAAAAGGATCTACTGGAGGACCTGGAGGACCTGGAGGACCAAAGCCAGGAAAAGGTGGACCACCTCCTGGAGCACCTGGAGCACCTGGAGCACCTGGAGCCCCTCCTGCCCCTCCTGGAGGAAAGGCAGCGAGACGCGCCGCCGCTGCCGCCGTAGCCCCTCCTGTTCCTCCTGCTGGAGCCCCTCCTGTTCCTCCTGCTGGAGCCCCTCCTGGAGGGAGGGCAGCGAGACGCGCCGCCGCCGTAGCCCCTCCTGCTCCTGGAGGAGGATTTGTGGGAGGAGCTATAAGTTTTGAAAAGGCGGATGCTATTGAAAAATACAAAGAGATCAGCTTGGCATATGCAAAACTCTGCAGGAATTTGAAGAAACTAGGATTAGCACCTATTCCTACATCTTCTTCCGCTCCTGGTGGTCCTCCTCCTGCAACTGGTGGTCCTGTAACTGGTGGTCCTGTAACTGGTGGTCCTGTAACTGGTGGTCCTGTAACTGGTGGTCCTGTAACTGGTGCTCCTGCTCCTGTAACTGGTGCTCCTCCTGTCGCTCGTCCTGGATTTCCTGGGCCCGATGAAACTGTAGATGGTGTATATGGTGATACAAGTGGTCCATATGTTGCTCCTGCTGAAAGTGGAATTACATACAACCCTTTCGATGATCCTTTGCTAGATGGACGTGGAGATGCCTTATCTACAGATCCTGCGGTTCCCAGAGCACCTCCCGTTTTTCCTCCTCGTGCACCTGTAGATCTAACAGCACTCACTAGGGCACGGCGTCTTCGTGAAGCTAGAGTAGCAAGCGCTTTTGGAGCCCCCGCGGACCCTGCATTTGGTCCAAGAGGAAGAATTACGGGTAGAAACACAGGATTCAGACGTGCGGATGGAACTTCTGCTGCGCTAGATCCAGGAGATTTAGTAGCAGCTCGCGCGGCTTACGCATCGTCTGCGGGCCCCGAGTTTGATGCAATCGGAGAACGCCGTTCGGGTAGATCAGGGACTAGACCATTTGGTCTTCGAGGGGAAAGAGCAGAAACTCCACCTCCTCTTCCAAGAGAATTTCCAGTTTTACCAGGCAGTGATGCTGTTCCCGTACTTCCAGAAAACACACCAAACATGTCAGTAGCACAAGCATTTGGATTAGCTCAAGCAAGAGAAGCAGCTCTACCTCCACGTAGTGTACCAAATCCTATTTTACCGCCAAGTCTCAGACGAAACAATGATCCTGCATTTGATACAATTGGAAGCAATCCTTCGGGAAGGCCAGGGCCTAGACCATTTAGTCGTCCAGGGGAAAGAGCAGAGACGCACCCTTACAATGTTGCTCTCGCAGCCTCTAGGCCAGAAAGAATAGATCCTGCATATTATCCAGAAGGACGGAGCACTACAAGTGTTCCAGGGCGTAGACCATTTGGTCGTTCAGGGGAAAGAGCAGAACCTCCTGAGCCACTAGTTACATTAAGGCCTGGTGGAATTCGTATGGAGGCAGATGTTCTAGCGGGAACACAATTGGCTCCTCGCACTACAACTACCCCTGTTTCAGAAACTCTTCGGCAACAGAGAGAAACACAGGGCTTGCAAGCAGAAATAGATGCATTTTTAGATACTCGAATTTTTGGAACCAATGGTTCATTGCAAAGAGTTCAATGGGAAGGGTTTCCAGATGCAGTAAAACCAGAGAATCGTGACAAAATACGTCTTGCTGTTGAAGAGTATCTTCGAACGAGTTTTGTTACACCAGTAGTTACACGCGGATGGCTTGGTTCAACGACAGAATTTGTATTTACAATAGATGGAATTCTTTTGAGTGATTCCGAGAGCACTCGTGAGAATAAATTGGATGAGCTGATAAAAACGGTGTTATTGCAACAAGGGCTTCGCAGAGGAGGACGCAAAACTCGCAGACGAAAAGTGAAAAAATCACACAGACGGCGCCGTACGATAAGACGATAAATTTAAATACTACTAATAATAAGTATGGCTCTCGCAGGCCCAAATGCTAGACCAGCAGTTCTTGATGAGGGATACTTAGAAGCTCAAGAAAGTGCAGGTTGTGGAAGACATGCGCTGAATAATTTTTTCGGCAAGTTATTATTTATCAAAGAAACTGTTCCTCGTACAGATTTAGATAAAGATACATTCAGAAATTTAGGGGGTACAAAACTTGATGGAACTATAGACCCAATTCCTTTGCAATCACTTTGCAGATATTTGAGTACATTTGGCGCATTTGATTATCCTGCTGGAACTCCATTAAAATGTCCTGCTAATGAATTTTATGATTCGGCTGTAATGCAACAAGCTGTTGGTGTTCTTGGCTATACATCTTCTCTGCCAGATGTTATTGATGGTATTCCACTTGATGACTGGAAAGTTACTGCAGGAATGCCAGATCCTCCTGATGTTTTAGGTTATATAGTTAACTTAAGTGGACCAGATCATTGGGTCGCTCTTAAAAAAATAAATTTAGCAACTTATAAACTTATTGATTCAGTTAAAGTAGGTACTGTTGTTAATGCTACTACTGGAGAACTTTATAGTGGAGATAATATGACACTTGATCAATTTAAAGTAGACTATAATCCGCAAATTGTTAAAGCATTACAAATTAAACATCTTGGAACATTTCATAGTATTATAGATGAAATAGGGGCGACACCTAGAACTACTGGCAAGCTTCCAAGTAAAAAGCCACCTGCATGTACGAAACAAATAGAAGATTGGCTTGATGCCTTACCTACTCCAAATAACCCTACTTGGCTAGAATACCGTGCATTTTTAACATCATCAAAAATTAAAAGCAAAGATGTTGATAGGTGTATAACAAGTAGAGGAGGAAAAATTCCAACGTTACCAATTCCACCTAAACCAAAAGTACCAGGCGCAACGGGACCAGGCACAGCTCTTCCAGGAAAGCCACCTGCATGTACGAAACAAATAGAAAATTGGCTTGATACTTTGCCTTCTAAAAATAACCCTACTTGGGTAGAATACCGTGCATTTTTAACATCATCAAAAATTAAAAGCAAAGATGTTGATAGGTGTATAACAAGTAGAGGAGGAAAAATTCCAACGTTACCAATTCCAACTACACCAAAAGTACCAGGCGCAACGGGACCACCAGGCTCAGCGGCAACACCAGTTACACTGTCTCCAGCCGATATCATTGCATTGGGAAGAATATCCTATAAAAAAATAACTAAACGAGATGCAGACCCTATTAATGATGCTTTATTTAAAGGTCAAATAACGGCTCTTTTTTCAACAGGCCCACAATTTAATTCGTGCTACGCTCTAAAAGATTTTTTAACTGAAAAGCATACACCGTCTTCAAATTTTGAATTATTGAAAGAAGAAACGATCGATTACTGGAATGTTATGAATGCGTTCCTTCAAATTAATGGAACCTCAGACGATCCTGCATGGAAAAAGAGTGACGATAAATATGAAAAATTGGCAGAAGCGTATCGCTTGACTAAATTTAATAAGGGGGTTGCGAAATTTGATAAAGATTTAATGCGTGGTGGTCTGCGACCACAGAGAATGTCGACGGGTATTTTTAACAACTCTCTGATAGCAAATGATGATATTAAAATAAGAGAATTCGATAGAGCAATTTCAAGAACCGAAAAGAAAGTTCAGGACGAAATTAATTATTTTGATACGAAATATTCTTCGGGAATTACTGGCCCTGCTGGTCCTAAAACAGGTAAGTTAGCTGATCATGCTAATTATATAAACGAACTTTTGGACGAAGCGTATGACCAAGAAAAAGAAAAGTCTAAGTATATTGATGAAATTAGCCATCCTGAGCACAAATTTGAAAAGATTCTGAATAAGTTCAAGACAGAATCTCAGCTAATTTCATGGCTGGAAAAAGCAAAGACCGAAAATATAAAAGCAAATGCTGAATCAAAGAAAGCAAATCAGAAACTTAAGGCTGTTTCTACAATGAAAGAATCAATTGACGATTGCATTGAAAACATGAAGAAAACACTGAACTACAAGTGTGAGAACATCATGCAGTACCGCAACATTCTGGATAAATCAAAACAACTTGAAATTAAGCAGGCAACAATTGTTGATTTGACTGCACTGCTGGTAGATCCAGGACGAGGTGTTGATAATGCAAGAGACGCTATGGGTGCAGTTGGTATTGATAGCACATCAAATGGTCTAAAAACATACTTTGGAGGCTTAAAAGCTCCTACTAGATCGGATATATCCGCCAGAGTATTTGGTGCTGGAGTTACAAAAGAAACGGCTAGTGATATTTTAATAAAAGAAATACTTCCAGCAATTAAAAATTTTTCAGAAAATTCACTTTTGACAAAAATAAAATACGTAAGCAAAGAAATTGATATCTTGCAAAAAGACATGCTTGCAATAAAATTTCACGAACAAAGAATAAGAGCCCAATCTGATATTATTGGAATAGGAACATATATCGGGCCTACTCTTACAAAGTACTTTACAAACTATACAACTATAAAGGAAAAGATTGAACTCTTGAATTCTATTTTGACTACAAAAAGCAGTGCCCCAGTTCTTCCCGTAATACTTCAAAAACGTCAGGAAACGGGGGATCTGCGGGAAGAGATCAAAGATACTCTAGAAGAACTAAATGAATCCAAACAGTCGCCAATCGATGTTTCAAAATGCATAGAAGATTACAAGGAAGTAGTCAAAAGAGAAAATACTGAACTTGAAAAAGAACTTGGTCGGATTGATAATGCAACTGATGACTTGCTAAAAAAAGTTCCTCAATCAATTGAGGAAATCAAAAATCAAATCAAATACACCTTCAATCAGGGGAATCAGGGAAATCAGGGAAATCAAGGACAAGGGCAAGGTAAAAATAAATCACCAATTCAACTTAACCAAGTTGACAGTTTGACAGATATTAGCCAAGTAATGAGTTTTATTTCAGAAGTTGGAACTAAGATGAATCAAGCAAAAGCTGAATTGGATAAGAATCCAGGAAACAAAAATTTAAAAGGACCATATGAAGCACTAAAAGCTATTCATGACAAATTAATAAATAAAAAAAAGGAATTATTAGCAAGAGGACCTACATCAGGAGGATCTCGTGCTTACGCACATTCTACGCGTCGGTACATAAGACGCTAACATCAATTTTTGAAAGCAAATTACGAACATATTTATTCACTGTATTATCAATTTTAACAACTACGTCTTTTGTTCGTGTTGCGAGTAAAAGACGTATTATTTCATACTGCTCTTGCGTTTTCAACGTATTCATGGTTATCTCCACAGGAACGTCTTTATACATGAGATGTTCTCTAATGATCTCCATATTGCATATATTCCGATTGTTTATATAAATGAGTAGTGATGTTGTTCTAAGGGCAGCTCTCCATGCGGAACAGAGAAGAGCTGCCCTTGCAGCTGCAGCTGCGGGTCCACGATCAGGTCCAAGTATGGCAGAACAGTTCGCACAAATTCAGGAAGCCGAGCGCCAACGAGTAGCGGCAGAAGCAGAAGCAGCAGCCGAACGCGAACGATTAGCAGAAGCCGAACGCCAACGATTAGCAGAAGCCGAACGCCAACGAGTAATAGGAGTGTCACGAGATCCTAGTCTTATACCACGGAGACAAAGAAGTCATCCAGTACCCAATGTTTATTTGCTAGCACAGATGGGACCAGTAGGAGTTCTAACTCATTATGAACATACGTGCAGAAGTGATTTTGAGAGGTTATTTATTTTTTTAAATGCACAAGGTACTGCAGGCGATGGAATTATAAGATGGTCTCCAATGTACTGGCAACTTACACGATGCATTCAAGCAAGGACAAATGAAACTGATGCTGTGTATGGTAGATATATGAATACCCGCTATGCGACCGACAATGATAGAAGACGGCATAGTCAGCTTCGTATACGCCGTGATCACTGTTGGAAGATTACTTGGTTGGCAACCATATTAAAAACATTACATCAACATATTTTGCCATATGTCGAAGATATTATTAGATATCGAAGTATTACCATCGCATATCGAGAAATAGCAGGTGTGGTGCTTGGAGGAAACCAACAACCCGTTCAACATATAGTTACTATCACTGCTACCACTCATGATGGTGCGAACACAGTATATGTTATAGATAGCAATAATTATCGACACCCATACTGCGCTGAGGCTGACGTTGCAGTTGGTTTAAGCCATAATTGGGTTCCTGCTACCGCACCTGTTGCTCCTACATCAGGAGTTGTGCGTCCTCTTGAGGCAGGAAGAGATATTGAAATTCCTCCAGCTGATATTATTGCTCGTGGTCCTGCTGCTCCTGCTGGTGCTGGTAAAAAAGGAAGAAAGAAGACTAAAAGTAAGCTTAAGAAAACTAAGAAACGAACAACGCGTCGTAATCGACGAGGGTAAAAATGGAATTTTTTTAGTAAAATCAGTAAATTGTAAGTAATCCGAAAAGCAATAATTTACACTAAACACGTACTTTACACTTTACAATGGCAGCTGCCCCTGAAGTCCCCGCGGTTCCCGTGGCGATGTCTGTCTATACGGCTCAGGCCGTTACGACGACTGTCGATGATGGTGGGCGATACCATGACGAGACAACACTGTTGCCTGGCCTTTTCCTGACGGAAGAGGAGGCAGCAGAGGTTGCGCGTTCTTACATGCGCAACCATGCTAATCACTACATGTTCTTTCAGGACGACTATGACAGTCCGTTCATTAGAGTATATGTGCTCAAGCTTACGCTTGGTCCTGCTTCCGTTCCCGAGCTCATTCACGTCGCTGTCCCGCAAGACATGCAGGATGTGCGTGACGCACAGGAGGCGGCGAACCAACAGGCTGCAGCTGATGCTGCAGATGAGGAAGCGAACGAGCAGTGAAGTGAGGCTCTATTTTTAATTGCAATACTTTGAAACGTCAAAGTAAAATTCTCCAGAAGGATCTGAGCAAGTAATTGTTTTCTTTTTTCGTGAAAACAGAAGATTGAATTCGGTTTCATTGTTATACAAATAAATTTCATCAATAGAATGAAGATTCATGTATCTTTCTGCCTTTGTAGTAAAATAACGGTGAACTTCTGATGCAATATCTCTATCCAAAGGCTGTTCTTTTCGCTGAGCAATTCGTTTAAGAGAAGTACTCAACGACGAATATGAAATAGCAACAACTGTTCGAAACTTTTTGCGTTTCATTTCTTTCATGATATTGTTCATTATTCCAACAGACATACATGAACCAACATAAACAACATCTTTCTTTTCAGACACTGTTTCTTTGAGAAGTTCAAATGCCATTTTAGATTGTTCGGCATGTGTTTCAGCTTTTATTTTATCGGGATCCACAAGAACAAAATCTCCAGAAAATCCTGCATTCAGGAGAACTTTATGAACATGAGTTGATTTGCCAGTTCCAGGAGCTCCGCAAATAAGAACGCCTACGGGCATTGCACTTACTCTTTGTACTGGTATTTATCTCCAAATGTTGCTCCTGATTTCACAAGTTTAAAGCCTAACTTTTTATATACAGAAACTGCAGGTGTGTTAAGAGGATCAACGTACAAAAATATATCTTTACCTTTTGGCTTTAGGTGGTTCAACATATCTTGCACCATCTGAGTACCTATACCTTTATTGCGGTATTCTGGATCGACAAACACATTTCGCATAATGAAAGAGTTGTTATAAAGCTTTACCCAAAGTGATCCTTCTTTTCGTCTTAAGAAATATCCCCCTTTCTCTAACTTGTCTGGGGGGTTATCTCCAAACATTTTTGATTTAGTGTACTGCGAAGGCGTACCTATCATTACATTACTCGGTCAAAAAGATCGGGGGATCCGTGCAAAAAATCAATTCCAAACAAATCACCAACTCCGTGCTGGTAGAAAGAAGGGTAAAACAACAGAATTTCTCGCAAGCCAAGTTCGGCTTTGGTATTGAATTCAAGAATAAATGGTTTGTTGGTTTTTTCTTGAAACATGATATCAACTCCAAATACTTGAAACCCATTTTGTGATTTCCAATCAGATCGAAAATCATTCTCTACTTCAATGATATCCCTAAAAATACTCATAATACCCTTGCGGGCTTTCAGAACATCTGCGTCACTCCAGTTATCAGGCTTATCGTCAGGAAAAAGAAAAAGATGTCCATGCTTCATATGTGAATCGTGAATTAGCACGTTATCATAATCTCCTTTTTCGTAAGGTTTCTGTGCTTGGACAAGAAAGTTCTTTTTAGCCAACCACATGTTTCTCAATTTTTGTCCTTGGGTATTTACAAGCAAATAGACTCGTAAGTGGAACTTGTGACCTTTGTAGGTAGCAGGGTGAATGTAAGTTTGCAAAGTCCACTCTTTATATTCAGGATACTTTGCCACTCCTTCTTTGATTTCGGCTTTTGAACTTACACGAGAAATACCCATACCGCGATAACCTTCAGTAGGTTTCAGGATTTTCAAAGATCTAATTGTAGGAGGATCATCGGTGTTCATAAATACACGAGAATCAGGGACCCACGGATAATCGTTAAAGCGCTCATACAATCGGGATTTAACAGTCAAAACATGTTTGGATGGACCACTAATACCATTCAGAAGTTTGACACGAGGATTAGAAACAAGAGGAGTTATAGGAATGGCCATGAGCATTTCTACATCTGCAGGACCCTTAACTTTTTTCCAATTAGAGGGAACGCTCTTTCGAAATAGATCCTGTATTTCAGCATCTATTTCTTTAGTGTGTGCGTTAAACCTATAGGTTATCATTGTATTTAAAATGGATTGTTTTTAATTAAATAATATTATTTTAAATACGAAAACAAGAAGAACTACAAGATGTCATCTAAGATTATGAGCAACCTTTCTACCGCTTCGGTTGGCAAGTACTACACGCTGAACGGCGTGTATGTTGGCATGCTGACGAACACCTATCCCAGGAAGGATATAAAGTGCATGTATTATGATTTTGAGAAGACTTCTGTTAATGACCAAGGTCGTGAGAGCTACTGCGTCGCTGAGTGCGAGCAGAGAGAGGTGCAAGCCTCTAGAGCTGTAATCGGCAAGTACTATCGCGCCGTAAGTGACGGACGCTACCTCGGGAAGTATCTCGGGGAAGGTCAGGGTCACTGGCGCGGAGGAGAGACAGGAATGTCTTCCACGTACTCTGTCGTGTACAATTTTGAGAAAGAAGTGTTGAAAGACGTTTATCGTGGCAACTTTCTTGTCGAGTGCAATGAGGGGGGATAATATCCCACCGTTTTTAATTTAAAAACGAAAATCATAAATTGAAACTGTAGTAGAGAAGAATTATACAATGTTGAGCGACAGAGATGTTAGGCGTCTGAATCTTGCAGTTAAAAGATGGAGTGCTAACTGCATCGGGTGTTTAATGAAATGCACACCTGAATATTTGATAGAGCAGTTTAACTTGCTGTCTCCCGAACAAATCGCAGACTTGGACGAAGAAATCGACAGAAAGCCAACAATTATTGTTGGAAAGCCTCAGAGAGATGAAACCAGAATGCCTTCTGACGAAGGATTTTGGACGCCCCCGCGCTCTAGTAAGAGTTCAGGGGGAGAGAGTAAGGGTTATCGTTCAACGCCTTGACAACTTCAGGCCCATTGCGCTGGATGTAAACATCCTGCTGGAGTGGAGCATTATACGTGTACGAGCCAAGGTGCTCGTAACTTGAGTTGAGGACTTGTACTGGTGCATTGAAACGAGTAGCGTCCGAAAGGACCGTCTCGTCTTTTTTAGTTTGGGCAGAATAGCCTTCGGGGCCAAGCGAAACTCCCGTACCCTGAGCTCCCGCAGGACCAGGACGGCCTTCAGCAGTAAGCTTCATGAACTCCTGGAAAGGTTCCGTAAAAGACCGAACATACGAAGCAACAACGCCTGCCAAGTTTCCTCCAGCACTGTAATATTCTACGCTAGTAGTTTCACGAGCCTGGGTCTTAAAAACCTGCTCAGGGTACAAAGCCTGTGCAGTCTGTGCACCTTTCGTAGTATTGACACGATCCATTCCATAAACAGCAAAACGGTCTGGGCGATTCTTATTAACATCGGCCTGAACACCAGGAAGTGTGATAACATTTGCACCAGGAATTACAGGAGGTTCGTACGAAAGCTTGGGATTTGTATCAATCCGCAATTCATCGGTAGTACGAGGCAAAGCGTACTCACGGAACTGATCTTGCTGAAAACCTCCTTTGGGAATATTCGTGTAACCATCATTACCTCCAGGTCCTACTTGAACTTGCTCAATTGGGAAAACGTTACTCATATTCTGACCAGAAACCATGCGCGACTGGTAAAAATCCGACTCATTCTGATTGCCGTAAGGGTTGCCCGTACCTGGCTTGGCATCAAAGAACGACCGAACCTCTTTTTTCTGAAAATATTCTTTACCTGCACCTGTATGATTATCTAGAACATGATTTGTTCCGCCTGAATACATACTTTGTGTAACATTTGACCCAAAGAATGGAACTTCATTCGAATGACCTTTATTATCATCCGAATGAACTACGTAATCGTGTATTTTATCTGTATCTCTTGGCGACATATCGGAGAATGACTCTTTGGTGGGATGTTGAGTAGCTAGCAAATAACCTACGGCTCCAAGGCCAGCAAGCAAAACAACTTCAATCATTTACTTCTCAGAAGGCTTTTTCTTTTGTGTTTTTACAGCTATTGGCGGTTGTGGAAAAATTGCATGATTTTGTGGCTTATGATGAAGCCATTTCATTTGACGATGGGTCTGATCAACTTCCGAATTTGTCGGAGCAACAACTGGTGCAAAACTTACATCATCTTCTCCAGGAACATACATTTTGCGATTCAGAGGACTATCAAGAGCGTAATTGCTCATTTATATATTCCGAATATCCTTTACAGCCGAACTAAATGCAGGAGATACATGTGAGCTAACATTCGTCTCAGACCAACCTGCGCGATTAAAGGGATTCACGGTCATATGGTTCAGCATAGTTTTGAACTTGTTTACCATCTTATTAAATGCTCCCGTATCAGTTCCTGGTAGTGGAAGAGGAAATTTATTATTTCCCATATCTTTAGGCTTTACTCCATAACAGTTCACTCCAAATTTCGTAGCAGGATCAAAGTATCCGCCATTCACACCAGGGCGACCACAATTTGTTCGAGCTACTGCGTCTTTCTGAAGATCTGACCAAGTTGACTCTTGAGTTGGGAAAAGAGCCATTCCACCCTGGGTCCAACCATATCCACACCATTCAGCTCCTGCTGCAAATGCTTCAGTAATTTGATCATATGAAGCAAGTTGTGCACCATATGCAGCACACACTGCCGATGCTTCGTCGTAAACGTATTCGTTACCTCCTACGTAAAAAACTTCACTTAATTCGATACTTTTGGGAGCTGATTTCTTAGAGGATGATGGTGCAGGTGCAGTTTCATGGAATCCAAGGTTTAAAGTATTGTTTTTAGAAAAATCAATTGATAGATATCCAAGTTTAGTGAGTACATAAATAACAATACCAATTATCATTGCAATAACAAGTGTTCCAACAATACTACTCGTCATTATCAACGTTACAACGATAAATAATACGCCACCTACTACTGCGATAATAAAAACGGTTGAAGCGTCCATTATTTGTCTAGACGATAATAAATCAAAAGACGCATTTTTTCGGACAAAGGAAACTCTTTTGGACTATGTTGAGTAACTTGTCTGTCATTGAGAGTATACCAGTTAGATCCTGGAGGCATATCTCGACCATAAGACCACCAATGGCCTCCGTTGAAACAACATACACCAAGAAGAGCATACTGATTTTTATTGAGGCTCAGAATGCTTGAATACTCCACTGAAGTAAATCCAGGATTGATCATGTGGAATACCATAACTTTTGGAAATGTTCCAATTAGTTGCTGTTTAGTGCATCCCTGCTTTTCACACTTTTCACATTTCCATTCATCAATTGCGTGAGGAGTTACTGATTTCATTATACACGAAGCAATTGGAACATTCCTAGCATCTGTGGCTAAAGAATACTCTGTAACAGAATCTTCTTTTAGTTCACGTTTATTGCAATGTTTGCATTGAATTGAATCTGCAATCTTGAATCTGCACAGTTCTTCCAGAAAAGGAAGTTTATCACAGAGTTTTACTAGAAGCTCGTGGCTATCTCCAATACCTCTTCCTGCAGGGGTAAGCTCGGTATGAACTGATTTATAAAGATCATCGAGACCCGATGCCCCTTTACTTGTCCAAATAATACTCAGAGCTTGATCGATTGGGTTCGATGCATCTTGTTTCTGATTTGAATATCTTTCCTGAACTTCGGGTATTCTGAACACACATTGTAGACAAGCATTAACCCAACAGCTTCCACTGTTGTTTGTCAATCCAAACATCCTTCTCTTTAATGTTGAAACTTAGAGAAATCTGTTAAAAAGGGTTGCGGGGCTCCTTCAACTGGAAAGGCATTTTTCAAATCTGGATTAAATTCGTACGTGTCGTCAGAAGTATCGTCCGACATATGTTTTCCTGCATCGTGCTTCGTTCCAGGAATTTTAGGAATATCGGGTCCATAGATATCAGGATAAACTCCAGACGTGTTTGTTCCTCCACCACCCGAAGGTTTTCTGTCTGCAGGATCTATTTCAGGAGCCTTTGGTCCCATCAAAGGCATTTCATTTGTTGTAGAAGGATCTTTCTTCTTTGACTTACTTGCTTTATCTCCAAATGTCTTGAGAGCAGACATAAGATCACTGTTGGTCATGCGTTCCTGAACTTGACTGAAATAGTAGTAAAGAATAAGAAGAGCAAGTCCTGAAAGAATTAACCATTTCCACATCCTTTCTTTGTTTATAGTAAAGAAGAATGGCTAAAAAGACTCACAAACGTTCTCGTCGTAGCCGACGCCGTACTATTCGGCGCCACAGGCGTTCTAAACGTGGCGGTGGTATTGGAGCAACTGCAGCAACATGGCCACCAGACAATTCTGCGTTCGGTCGTAAAGTAGGTTCTCCAGTAAACACTGCAGATAACCTTATGACGGGCCAGTAACTGGAGCAGCTTCAGATTTAAAAAGACCTTGTGAAACTGCTTTATTAGAAGCATCAACTCCTGCCCACGAACCAGACATTGCGTCATATTTAGCTTGAAGATTTACATTTCGTGGCATAACATCCAAAAACCCAGTTTTACCAGTACTGGAATCCGTATTAGGGTATGGATCTACTTTTGAAGTTTGTGGAATCTGTTTAGAGCTCACAGCGTTCAAAAATCCCGACCAGTGTTTTTCCATTTATGCGTTCCCGAGAAAAGATAACCGTAATTAATAATGAAAGACCTCAAGAAAGGAGAGTTAAAAAATCTCCTGGATTCAGATGAGCCAGTGGCTATTTTTTATTACATGCGAACATGTGGTCACTGCAAGGTTATGCATGAACCCTGGAGTGAACTGGAAAAGGAAGAACCTAATACTAAATTTGTAAAAATTGAAAGTGCAGAAATTCCTCAGAAATTAGGTATTTCTGGATTTCCTCATTTCGAGAAACGATCAAAAAAGAAGGTTGTTAAAGAAGTTGGTGGAGAAATGAAAAAAGAAGAGCTAAAACAAAAATTATTTGGAGGAGGACTTGGCGGGAAGAGGACCCGACGGCTCCGTGCCCGTCGGCTTACTCGTAGAAGACGGAAGGTTCGCAAGTGAACCGTGTGCCCTCACGTAATCTTCACTGTGTTTCTTTCCGTAGCGCGATGGAGCGGCGGAAGAATAATCAGGTTGATCAATACCTTTTGCAAGCCATTTCAGAAATCCATCTTGGTCGTTCGGAATAGTTGCAGACTGTAGAGTTTTAAATGTTATCATGGCTTTGGCCTGGTCAAACAAGTCAGTTGTGTCCATATAAATGTCTGACGTTTTCTGGAAAGATTTGTACATATCAAGTTTTACATCCGAACGAGTTACTGGCGCAGCATCTGGACGGTTTGGATTGTCTTGAATTTCAGTGAGAAGTGGATTCATAAAAGGATTTTCTGGAGTTGGCATAGTAAAATTTTCGCGACGGATAACTTTCTTAGAGAGATTTCCCAAAAATGCTTCTAGTGTTTTTCCATTTGGGAACAAACTAAATAGTACAAAAGATGCCAACATAACAATTGGTATCGAAAGTAGATATGCAGTTACACCAGTAGCAAGAAACAGAATAACTGAAAAGTAAACTGAGAAACGAACCACAGAGTTGAGTGACTCCGCTGTTGTCATATTAGGCATGGGAACAAACTGATTCCAGGTTGTTGACGAAAAAAGAACACTTGGGTCCTTGAACCAAACTTCCTGACTCATCTTATTCTTATTGTGAGGTTTTCTCACGCTGTTTCTTCTGTAGCCGAGCAATCATTCGTTGGCGACGAGCTTCGGGAGAATTGCCCATCAGAACAGTGGCTGGGACTTCAGCACCTCCACCGCCAACACCCATTGCCTCCTTAAACATATTTCCAAACACAGATGTAACCTTAGCTTTTATCTGCTCGATCTCAGTCTCAATTTGGCGCTGAGTTATTTCTCCACGCTGGGCTTTTGCCTTGATAATATTCTGAATCCGAGTAATAATCTTGGCAGCAATAGGGTGCTCGGGGTTCTTAATAATTTCAATGATCTCTTCTGGTCTTTCAAAATTAAATCCAATTTCTGTTACGTCAATTTGCTCGATGATTGACATAAATAGCTTTGCAATACGAGTTTCGCTTATGAAAGTAAGGATTTCCTTGAACTTGTTCTCACTTTCAGAATCATTCAAAATCTTATTAATTTCTTCATTTCCTGCACCAGCTCCAGTTCCAGACCAATACGACTTGAACATATCTACAAGAGGCGTAATCTTTTCCTTGATATCTCCTTGCAAAAATGAAGTCAACAGCGAAGTATGAAGCTGTTTCCACAGTTCATCTTTATCTCCTTCAGTATTCCAAGCATCGGAAATATTTACTCCAAATACAATTCGCTCAACACTAAAAACAGACACATCTTTCTGTACAACTTTGAGAGCTTCTGGATAGAAAGTCTCAAAGCTTTTTACGTCTGCAGTCACATTAACCACAGGGTTCTTATCGGGACACGTTTTTTTAACTAAGTCTGCAAAAGATTTAAAAACTACTAAAGCATCCATTTATTTAGAATAGTAATTTGTTTTCTGTATAAATACTGTGCTTTAGAGTCCATAGTACTCTTTCATTCCATGTTTATCAAACATTCCAATGATTTGGTCAACGTAGGCGTTTTCACGGTCATCGGCTGTAATAATGCTTTGTTTAATCTCAGTCACGTTCCAGTGGGGATTGAAAATACTTAGTTTTGCAAAGATGCGATCGATAAAGGAAAGTCCTCCGTCGTAGTCTTGGTCATCTTTGTGAAAGGCATAATCAACTTCTATGAAGCGTTTTGCATGAATGAATTCTCCCTCTTCAATGTCGGCGAGTTTCTCAATCACTTGTTGCATCGAAAGTCGAAGACCCTCTGGAACGTACATTTTTACAATTATACAGCTATAGATAAAAAATCCGTTTTAGGTACGGTTACCTCCGCGACCTGCAAAGAAGCTTTGGTCGGAAGGTGTCAAGCACACACACCCCATGTCGTTAGAAAATGCAGAAGGGCAACAGTCGGCTCCTACTTTGTTATCTGCAAGAAGCATGATTTTATTAGGGTCATTCATACTAGAGGGGAGGTTGGAAACATTAACTGGCATACCTTCAGTGGCGGCCCATCCTGAAACACCTCCCTCCATCGACACTTGATCGTAAGGACCCATGCCTCCTGCATTGAGAGGCATTCCTACGGGCTGTTGCATAAAGTGTTCCGTCGAAGATGGCATAAATGAGCCCATAAGATTAAAACGCACAAATACTCCTGCCAATACGGCAGCAATTAGAAACGCAAACACAAGGGTCGTCTTGTCCATCCTTTATTATAGATACAATTTAAAAACCAGACGATGCGATAAGTGATGCAACAACAAGCATAGTAGCAAGAAGAAGGGGGTCAGCAAATGCTAGAAAAAATGATATAATAAGAATGCTGAATACGAATGTTTTAATAACACTTATACACAGTGTGACAAATGCCCAGATAAAATCAATGATTGTATTGACCAATAAAGCTCCAATGTAACCCTCACCTACGAACCTCTTTAGAAGATCTTGGATTTTAATGAGATAATGAACAAAAACGCTAGTAGAACTTGCAATCTTTGAAAATGTACCAGATGCAAACTTCATCATAAATCCACGAATGTTTCCAAATACATTTCTGAATTGCTTGAGAGGTTCTGCGAGATCTCCAAGCGAACCTTCCAATACATCAAAATACTGAGCAATACCGTCAATTAAAAATGAGAAATAGTGTCCCGCCATAGAATTCGTACAGTATGCAAAGTTTTCACCCGTTGAAACGTCGGGTTTAACAAATCCAGCAAATGGTATGTACAATGGATTACACCGATACTCAGTCCAGTTCCTCTGAAGCTTATCAAACGAAAAAGACGCATGAACGACTAACATAGTAAACAACGAAAATCCCGTGGCTAGTAAAAATACTAGCATCCTACTGATGTTATTACGGGATTATTATATATTTGATTGAACTCGTACAAATCTTCCAATTGGTCAAGAATGATGAACTTATCACCCTTATCATTTGCAACAGTAAATCTAGAAGAATCGGTAATTAAATTGTAATAAATAGTTGGAGTTGAATTCGATTGTATTTTCGAAATAGTTGGAGCAGCACGAATATCATTCGTATAATCAAATACCCAAACTCGTGGATGAACAAAAATACCATCAGCTAATTCACATAATTGAGACGAATTAGAAGAATGAAAAACAACACCCCGAACAATCGAACCATCTTGCAGAACATCTTGCAAACCAATATCTTTAATAGCGCACAACTGTCCTCCCCGCATGACAACTTGAGTATCTTTTAGAACTCCGTGAATGTGCTGGTGGCCCAGAATGCTAACTTTATTATCTTCAGAAATTCGCTGATTATAGTACAGTTCAATATTAATACGGCGTCTCAAACATTTAGAAAATTTAGTATCTTCTGAAAAGTCCAGGAACTCAGTATTGTTAATTTGAATTCTGTTATTGGAAGTATCAATACACACTAAGATAGGTAAAGAGTTAGAAGGTTTAGCAAGAGGATGCTGTTTTACTGGAATGGGTTTATCTCCAAACATAACTTTATGATTTCCACTAACGTTAACTCCGTCCAAAGTATACATATCAACGCCTGCACCTACAAGCATATATACCGAAGTAACCGTTGCTCCATTTTTGAGTTTCAACCCAAGAGATGCACTAGACATGGCTATCTTTTCTCCGTAAAAGGTTTCAATTTGCGTAAGAGGATCGAAGCACAGGAAAGAAACTGTTTTTCCAATAGGACCATTTGTTACAGAACCTCCAGTCTCCATTCCTCCGTAAAAAATGTACATGAACGACATCATTATACCTACAACTCTTGCAAGAAGAGTGCGCATGCGAATTATGATGTACTGAAACTGGCTCATCAAGTTCTCGATCTTTCCAAATACAGTTCCAATAATTCCCAAAAATCCTCCTCGGACATCGGACATCATTCCCCGCATATCATGCATTGCTCCTCCAATTTCGCTAACGTTTTCTGACATATCTGAAAACATGCTCATAAGTGGATCCATTATAAACCCAGCGTAGTCCTGAAAGCTTTTTCCGATACATCCTGAAAAGTTTGTTAGTATATCTTGCCCCACTAATCCTGCAAAAGGCATGTACAAAGGATTGCATCGATATTCAACCCAGTTATCCTTGAGATTTTTGATATTCCAGAGAAAATACATATAGATGGTAGTAGATACTGAGACAAGTGTTACAAAAATAACAATAACTATATCAATTGTGGTTGCACCCATTACTTAATTATCAGACTCTAAAATATGATTACTTAGCACGTAGAAGCATTATGATAATGATAATGATGGATAGAAGCATAATTACCCACAGAATCGTGATTCCAAGAATGTATGGATAAAGGTAATTAAAAACCTTTGAAAGAATCGGCCTCAAAAGATTGTTTTCGAGGTATGTTTGAAACTCGGGACTGCTGAAAATCTTCATCGGGTCCATATTATTCTTGAAAGTGGTTTGTTTCGAATATTTTTATCGACAACATATCAAACAGCATGAAGGGCGAATCCACTAAACTTCTTCTTGTCCTTGGAGGCGTTGTAGTTGTTGCATGGCTTCTATCGAATTATTCTTCGTCCAAAGGTGTTGTAGGTGAAGGTCTCGAACAACTAAAAGACAGTCTAGGCGTACAAGGTCCTCTTTCGGACAGCGGTCCTTATGGCAAGTCCGTGCACGATAAAGGTGGTAATGCACAGCCAACGGAAGAAGTACAAGGTCGCCACCCCTCCTCGCAGTCTACTTACTCCGAGAACGTTCTAGGTGCTTCTGAGCTTCTTCCCAAGGGTGAACTTGGCGCATCGTGGGCTGAAGTAAACCCTTCGGCAGTTGGAGATCTCAAGGGGCAGAACTTTATTGAGGCAGGTTATCACACGAATACTGCTATTGCAGGTGTCTCGCAGACGAACCGTAATGCCTCGTGGGATATCCGCTCGGAGCAACCCAACCCTCAATCGAAGGTTGGCCCCTTCCTCAATACGACGATTGAGGCGAATCCCTTCAAGCGTGGCCTTGATGCGTAAAAATTTAAGTAAAAAAGCAAGGTCTTGACAGGGCTATTACACTACCTCCTCAAAACGGCCAAAACCCCACTCAGAGATTTCTAATTTTGCGATCGCCTTTCGGTCGTATCGTATAGGTACATTAAGCGGACGCAATGCCGCTGGTTACCCTGTCATACACTGTTTTGACTAAAAAGAATCCGTTTTATAACACCTAAAAATTTAAGTTAAAAATGCTCTCCTCGTAGGATCTCGCCAAAACGCTCATGTTTTAGTAGTGGTAATATAACTCCTGAAATTGTCTAACATTGACACCCACTTTAGATGTTTGTTAGTAGCATTGTATTGCATCAGGCTGATATTAACTGTTTTGACTAAAAAGAATCCGTTTTTATAAAGTAATGTGGCCAGCAGCGGCTTTAGTAGGTGCAGGTACTCTTTTAGCACTAAATACTTTAACAGGGGTCAAAAACTTGAACGGTGTTAGAGCAAGAGATGGAAAAGTATACAAAGTTCAGAATTTGCCAGATAAGCAGGAAGCAGCAGATATGATGTCTGAAATTTGCGATCGTCTCAATAAACTTATAACCAAATATCGCGACGACCCTGCAAGTGCTGCAGATCCTCGAACGAAAATTTTAATTGACAGATTTAAAGTTGATAATATGTGCGAAAACGATATTACTGCAAACTCAACGTCTTATTCAGAAAACAAAGGGGAAAAGATAGTAGTTTGTTTGCGAGACAAAGAACCTCCTCATAAATTTGTAGAAATCAATACTGTGATGTTTGTAGTTCTACATGAGATGGCGCATTTGATGACGACTACTACAGGTCATACTCCTGAATTTTGGACGAATTTCAAGAAGATCTTACAAGATGCTGTATCTGTGGGAATTTATACGCCAACAAATTATTCACGGTCTCCCGTTTCTTATTGCGGGATGCAGATTACAGATTCTCCTATATAATGAATAAGATGCTCAAGAGAGAATTAGTAAACTTAAATTCAAAAGAGAAGACATATGTCAACTTTTTTGAAGATGATACTGTAGAAACAGTTAGACAGCAGGTTGCAAAATCAGCAAATTCTCATCCTGATCGGATGTTCATTTTGGCATCAATTAAGCTTCCGCAAGATCACTACACAAACAATATTGAAAACTGGAGAGATCTATTTGATCGCCTATCTTACAATGGCGAGAAACTAGAAAAGACTCTTTTCGATGAGTATCAGCGTAACTACCGTTTCCCAAATACGGCAGTAAGATTTGAAGACTACGATAAATCGCAATGGATGGATTTTCCTGAAAGTTTGATGGCTATTTTTGCACCCGATGGTGTTTTTTCAGAGTACAGAACTTTTGGTGTTGATTCTGATCGTTCTTATATTCTTGAGCTTTCTGGAGAAGGCGTATTTGCAAAAAGAATACCTTCTGCGAAACTTCCCGATCCACAAAATTCAAAGTTGATTAACAGTTTTTACGAGATGGATGATATTGATCATTTTGGATATCAAACTTATAATGCTATGCATGAAAACGTAGCGCTCTATTATTACCCAAAATTTACTCCAGAAACTCCTTCAAGAATGAACGATGAAACCGTTCGTCTTCTTGATAAGAACGCGAATCTTCTTCAGAATATTCTTAAACTAAAAGTTCCTCATGAAAAGAAAGTAACTATTCTTACTGCAAAATTCTATATTCCTTGGATAGAAACAAGGTTCGGTGCGTCAACAAGAACTCGATTCGAACAAATATTTTACGGAGTAACTGTTTCAGATGAAATACCTTATGTGGGCTATTTTACATGCAAAGACGAAATTAACAGACACAAATTTTACGTTGAAGATGCAAAATCAAAAACTCCAAAGCTGGATATTCAAATGTGGAAGTACTGGTGGAATCACACGAAACCTTCTCAGAACAAACCAACTTTGCTTTTCTATAAAGGTAAATCTAAAGATTGTTTCGACAGAATAGCTGTTACTGAAGAAGGTATGAGCTTACGTTCAGTGCGTCAGCCAAATTGTACAGATACTCTTGATCAAATAAAAAAGAATTTCGAAAAATGGTTATCTAAACTTGACGCTCTAATTCCTTTCTTGAATCCAAAAGATATTGCTATTGAGCGTTGGGATATTCAGGATGCTGCAATAAATGTCTATTACTCACATCCTATAAAAAGCCTTTCACTTCTCAGATTCAAATGCATTTCTCCTTTCTTTGGACTAAATCCCAAAAAAGAATCAGTGTTTACGTTTCTCCGAAACGATAACGAGAATTTTGGTCTTTCTTCAATTGAAGCTACCATTATAGAAATGATGAATGAAGGACCCGTTGTTGCGGAGAAACTAGCAGAAGAACTATCTATAACGCCAAGACACGCAGGAGATTTGATTAAACATATAACAACTCTTCTTGATGAAAACCCAGCACTGAGAAATATAGCTCTTCGAGGATTTCCAACAATGGAAATAACCAGTGACTATATTTACGTTAAAGGGATAACCAATATTGACTTAGTGATAAAATATACAAACTTTCTTCATTATATTATTTCAAATCCAAAATCTAAAGAACTCGATGAAATATGCCCTGCAAGATCAGAAAGAATCGAGGCAGTTAAAACAGTAATTTCAAAAGCAGATGATGAAGACTTTTCTATTTTTGGAGATTTTGGAGATCTTGATATGACCGTAGATGATACTGATAATAAAATAATTGATGATGAAACGCCAGAAGATACGGGAGAACGCGAAATTTCAAATCAGAGACAAACAAAGTACGGTTATTTCAAATCAAAACTAGAAGAGTTTGATCCAGCAATGTATAAGGGAAAAACTAAGTTTGCAAAAGCTTGTGAATATATGCTTCAACCAATTCCAATCACTCCAGAAAAAGAAAAACAACTTTCCGAATTTATGGATGGAGATTTTAAGTACATTGATCCTGCAAATGAAGATGAATATCTTGAAACAAAAAGTCCTGATGGAAAATACATTTGTCCTGAATACTGGTGCACCTTAGATGAAATACCTCTGAGAGAAAATCAGCTAATTCATGAAAAGGGTAAATTGTTATGCCCAGTTTGCAAGAAAGGTATTCATGATGGAACAAACAGTTTGAAAGAATTTCCTCTTATCGAAAGAAAGAAAGCACACATATATCCAAAATTGAAAACTCAAGTTTCAAGTACTGGAAAACAGTTCCCTTGCTGTTATCAGACTCCTCGTAGCAAACGTATTGTTAAAGATGAAGAAGGAGATTCAAAAGATAAAGCTTATGTATTCCAGTCATCTGTAAACGATCTGAAAGAACTTCGTCTTGCAAAATTAGACAAGACATTTATTGATTCTTTTATTTTTGAAGATTATTCTTCTCTGGACAACCAGCGTTTATCCGATAATAAATCTGGATTTTTTAAAGTAGGCCTTGGAAACCCAGTAAAAAATCTACCAAAGTTTTTGTCTCTTAAAGGAACGCGTGTTCCTCTACCGCACGAAGTTCCTGCAATAACTTTGCGCTGTTCCTTTTTGAGAAATTGGTCGGTTCTCACAGATACACATGCAAAGAAAGTGTATGATAGTCTTACTGGAATAAAGAATGAAAAGACACGAGATCGTCTTTCAAAGATTATTTCAGGAATAAGTGATGCATTCACAGAAAATAAACTTTCAAGTTTAGATTCTCTGGAGTATTTAACAGCTTCTTACAAATGCGGGACTTACTTGATATCAGATGGTAAAATTGTATGTTCATTTGGATTAGATTATTCGACTAAAGAAATAGTTATTTTCAAGACAGGAGAAACTCTGAGTATTCTTGCAAAAGTAACTAGACGTGGAAACTGGTTTAGTTTTGTTTCAAATCTTATGTCTGAAGATTTTTCTGAAAAAACAAGAAAGAATATTAAAACAAATAAACAATATTGTGTTCGTGAAGTTCCTTCTTACGAAGATGCTATAAATGTTCTCTCGTCATTATTTCCAGAAGAATCGTATATAATTGTTGTTGATCCGTATGAAAGAGCTGAAGCAATGTATATCCCTAAAAAATTAATTCTACCATTTCGCCCTTCTCCTATCCCAGAAAGTTCGGTTGATAGAGTTTATGGGTTTGAATCTGTCAATCAACTACCATCATTTGCAGATACCATGCGTGTTCTTGAAAAAGCACAAACTGTATCGCCAGGCTATGCATTCACAGATTCTATGTACGACGTTAATGGTAATGTTACCGAAGTGCTAACTGCATCAGGACTCCGAATTTTAGTCAAACCTTTTTCAGATGATAAACCTTCAGTTCCAGGAGAAGTTACCAGAACAGTAGAAGATGAAGAAGAGCTTGTAAGTGCTGAATCTGATCCAGAATTTAAAAATAGATATGCAGAAGTATCGTACATTTCAGAAGTACATGAGTTTTTACTATTCCAGTTATCTAAAGATCTTGAAAATGAAGATTATCGAAAGTTACGAGAAGAATTTGAAAAGAACGATATTAAACGTAAGCCTGCAGAAAAGGAACTTGAATCTTGGTTTCATAAGACAGTATCATTTTTGGAAATAAAAGAGTCTCAGGCATTCATTTCTAAAATACGAGCACCGTGTGGACAATTTACAAAGGATACCTGCAAAGGTAATCTGTGTGGTTGGGATGGAAAAGTTTGCAGAATTCAAGTTAAAAATTCACTCGATGAGAGTGAGTTATTTGATCGTTTGTTCCGAACAATGTTCAGCAACTCAAAGATACGATCCGCCGTGCTTGACGGTCGAATTACTCCTTTCTTTAGTACAATCTTGTACATCGAACTACCACATGAATGGATAGCTACTGATAAAGATATCTTCTAAAGATTATCAATATCAGATTCTTCTAGATCTTTTGCAACTTCTCTCTCAAACACATCGTCTTTCTCTTTATCGTCTTCTGACGTGTTATAGATACTTTCGTGGATTGGAGAAAGTTTATTTATAAGTTCTACAAATTCGCGCTTAATTAGCGCGAGCATTTCAAACATCTTTATAGATTCATCTTCTGCTATGAGAACAAATGAGCCAGGTGAAACCATAGCTCCTTTTCGGCCTCTTCCAGAGAATTTCCCTGGAATTGCTACTTGAACAATTTTGATTCCATCAGAATCAATCATCGCTTCAAATCGCTTGTTACCAAGAAACTTGGTAACTTTGCCTACATAAACATTCGGAGCAGAATCTTTCTTTTTGATATCATCGATGAATTTCCTCACCATAATATCGCTCTTGTTCTCGCTCTTTGAATCTTTACTCGACGGCATTTTATTAGCCGTTAATAGATTATTTAGTCTAAATCCGTTTTAGACACCGTATGATGCTCCATTTGGGAATCATATGGTGTTTTTTTAAGTTTGGGATAATAAGTTTATTTGAGGTCTAGTCTTACGCAACAACCGTCGGGGGCTTGAGGAAGTGAATCTTCAGGAAGCTCTGGAGGTTGAGGTACGTAACATCATCGCCGTCCTTCACGCGGAGGAGCTTGCCAAGCTTGGCGTCAGGGATGATACGGCGCTTGAACGAAGGGTCAAAGCAACTGTGCGACTTTACATAGCCAGCAATGAACTTCGTAACGTCCGTCTGGCTGCGCTGGGACTTGGGGGCAAGGCCCATGAACGAGGCAAGCTCATCGCTGATTGGGCGGAGCTTGAGGAACGCGTTGTTGGCACGGCGGGCCTCCCAGGCCGTCTTCTCCTCAGGCGTCATATCCTCTGGATTCTTACGCTGGCGGCGCTTGGAGTTGCGAACATCGCGCTTGAGAGCGCGCGCGGCATCCGAGGCCTCCGTGATAAGAACACGTACACGAGCCGTGAGCTCCGAGCCAAGAGCCTTAAGATGATCCTGAAGCTCAGCAAGGACAACGGCGGCACTGCGCGTCTCGGCAGGTGCAACTACAGGTGCAACATCAACGGCTACTACGCTATCAACTACGGGAACAGTAACCTCAGCCTTGGCAGCTACACGGCGAGCGGCACGGGGCTTGGCCTCAGGGGCAGGGGCAGGGGCGGTAGAGGGGGCGGGGGTGGCAACGGGGGCGGACTTGGTCTTCTTCTCGGCTGGCATCTTGTTTGTTTTAGTAACAGTCTTCGTTGCCTCCATTTCTAACGCGCTTGTATACTCTAAGGTATCCTTACCTGTTTAAATCACAAACGTATGAGGGCGCTGACAATAATGTGGCAGAGATCAAATTTATTTTTAGAATCGTACAAAATCATCAAAAGTGTATTGGCCACTCTCTCAGAAATTTCAAGTCGATGTTTGTTAAATGTTTGAATTCGGAACTTTACCCATTCCACATAAAGATTGCGTCTAGAAGCCTTCTTATGCTGAGATGCATACGCAATTAGGTCTTGAAGTATTATGAATAAAAAGTCATGAAGATTATTTCGTTTCATATTTTGGAAAAATAAGTGATTCATATCGAAAAACTCATTCTCTTCTATAATCTGACATATCTCTATCCACTTGCTAGAAACTGAATGATCAGATTGATGCAAGTTTGAAATACCCATACTTCTTCGAATCCTGCAAAGTTCTCGGAGCCTAATTCTGTCTTTTATTGCAAGAGGTTGCCTAGTGTATGGATTTGTTGTGTTTGTACGAATCCACTGATTCAAACTTGATACATCAAACCAATATACCTTTTCTGCTTCAACTATTGAAAAATAATCACCTGGATGTATTTTATTTTTTGATTCCATAGTTACAAGTTCTTCTTCGTTATGACATACCGACCGTTTGAGAACACCTTCACCAGAAAGTTTAATTAATTTTCTAGCAGAATAACCTCTCCAAATTCTTTGAATGATAATTGCTTCAGTCTTATTTGGAGCTACATCTGACCAAAGTCTTTTATTTTTCACTTTCAAATGTTTACCGCAAAATAGGAATCCCTTAAGAACATTAGATCCACACTGTTCCCTACTATTTTTATTCTTACATGATGCACAACGCATAATTATACTGTACCCAGTTTTCTTTACCGAAAACGGATTTAGATGTTACACGTTCTAGTATCAGTATAACAAGAACTCAAGATGAACGCACCAGTACATTCAAATGCAGTCGACGTTTCTAAAATTACATTTCAGGTAGGAAAGGCCCAGAAAGATCGCAACCCTTCTATTACAATTCGTTACAATGGAGGCCCGCTTCAACTTCGTCTTCCCCGCCTAGGATTTCCTTTTGGACTTCGTGAGAATGCAAATGATTCTGGAGATAAGTCTTATACGCTATCCGCAGTCCTCAAGGGCTGTGATTCGTATTGCAAGGAGAAATATGTTGGAGATGATGAGATTGGTAAGCTTTATAATATGCTAATTGATCTTGACGAGCACATCGTTAAGTCTGCAGTTGATAATTCCGTTGCTTGGTTCAAGAAGAAGCGTACCATTGAAACGGTGCGCGACACCTACAATAACATCGTCCGACCCTCGAAGGAGAATCGCGATGGTGAGATGGTAGCAAATGGAAAGTACCCCCCTACTTTCCGTATCAAGGTACCTGTGTATGATGGAAATGTAAACGCTGAATTTATAGATGCATCTCGTAACCAGGTATATGTGACTCCCGACTCTCTTGTCGGAGTCCTACCCAAGGGAATCGAGGCAAATCTCGTGATGACCGCAAACATCTATGTCCTCGCAGGAGGTACGTTTGGTGTGACGCTTCGTCTCAAGGCTGCTCAGATTTTCCCGATTGCTCGCGTTACTGCAGCAATGATGTTCGCCGATGAGTCTGATGCACCTCCTGCAAAGGATACAGATGCAGATGAATATGGCGGTGGAGCCCTCGTAGAGGAGTCCGCGCCCAAAGATGAAGTGATTGGCGAAGTCAAGCCTATGGCAGGTGCTGGTGCAGGTTCTGCGCCTCCTGCAACAACGGCTGTTCGGAAGCGTCGCGCTGTTGCAAGCTCGTCGTAAATTTAGAATCAACAGGAATCTTATAAATTTCAAATGAATTAGATATAAAAATTAATTGATTTTCAGAATTAATGTAATTTGATTTTTTCACTGCAGAGCAAACGCTAGGCACTGAAAGTGTTCTTTTGTTACACTTTTCACACTCGTAGATATCTGGCATTTTTACCACAAATTCTGGAGTTATGAGACGTACATTTGAATGAAGCGATTTAGTTATGAATGTTTGAATATCGTCTTCCAAACAATCTTCGTACGCTTCCTCTGACATCTTCGACCAGATAGTTTCTTTCTGAGAAACCCAATCAGGCTCTTGCAATAAAGTAGAAAAAGGGTTGGAATAAAACCACAGAGAATAAAAAATTTCTGCATTCTCAGGATCATGTTCTGCAAGTCCAATCCGTTTCAAACTTTCATCATAAAGCCAATAAACGTTCCATTCATATTTTGTATCTAGGCAACCACGATATACATCTTTGCCGTTATAGTTCCACTCTTCTGCATCGTAATTTAAATCATGTTCCGCGATTTCGTCAGAAAAATCTATGTACACAAAATCGGGATGTAGTACTGAGTACATTTAGTGTTTGGGTGTAAAAAATGTGTGTAAAAATGACGCTCATCTACGGCTCCTCAAAGTATCCAATGGATTCAAGGTGGGCCCGTATCTCTTTACAGACTGGTCTCAAACGCCCCAGCTTTGCAGCTGCGCGCGCGACAAGTACGTACTTCTCAATGTGTTCACTAACGATCTTTATTCGCCCATCGTACTCGGTGGTCCAAAACCCATTCCAGAGTAATTGGTCAGCGACCGAGCGATAAACAGACCAGTGAATTTGGCAGCCAATACTTGACATCTTTCAATGTTTTTTATAACCGTGTAATTCATTTAAAAAATTCCGTTTTAATCAAATTTTACCATAACCTTTACCTCGTGTCTAGCCATTGATTTAGTAGCCGAACGAGAAAGTTCATGTCTCTTTCGAGGAACTCCTCCTACCTCTTCTTTGGGCTCATGAATACGTGTCTCCATATCTGCATGCACTGCTTCACGATTAGTTTCAAGATAATCAAGAACTTCGTCAGAAATTGCCCACTCAAAGAAATTTAGCTGACCTACTGTCGTATCCATTCCACAAAACTTGATACGCTTCCAACGACAAAAAGGATCAAACATCTTCTTGCTGTAAGCTTTGAGATGTGACTTGTAAGATAGATAAACGATTATGTGCTTCTTATCTTTCGATGTATACGAAATATTGTACTTCTTTGAATAGTTGGTCACAAACCAATCAATTAACCGCAAAGATAGATCAGACTTTCCATCGAGAATATTCTTCACACGCTCAATATTCTGTGCATTTGAATAAAATTTTTCAAGTCGAAAAAGGACCCACTGTTCTTGCGTCTGGATCTCCTGCATTTGTTGATGATACTTTTTTACATGTAAAACGGTTTTACTGCTTTCAAATCAAATACACTAAAGATGGATCCAGTAGAAGAACTTTTACAAAAATATGGACACGATGATCAGCGAACGCAAGCATGGCACACTAAGCGAGGAGAAATGCTAACTGCGTCAGAAATCTATAAAGCTATCAAAGATGCTTCTCCTGCACTCAAACATGAAATTGTGATGTCCAAACTTCTTCCTAGACCTGTGCAAGAAGGACCAGGCCCACGTGCTCTTCTGTGGGGGACCCGATTTGAACCAATCGCTAAACATATTTATATGCATTATCTGCAGGGAAGTGTTCGAATCGTAGATACTACTTGCATCCCTCACCCTAAATATAGTTTTCTAGGTGCTTCACCAGATGGAATTATTGTTACAGATGATAAAGACGATTTCAGGTATGGAAAGCTTGTAGAGTTCAAATGCCCTATTTCTCGCGACTTTAGCGATGAAAGCGAGATCCCATCATCATACTACAACCAAATGCAACTTCAATTAGAATGTTCTGGGATGTCCGAATGCGATTATATTGAAATGAAGTTTCGTGATATGTTTTATACTGAATGGGTAGATTCTCCCGCTCAGTATAAATCTTGCTTTGCTGTTTCCGAAACTGGAGAAGTTGTTTATCGTGAAATTGAAGATTGGCGAGACGTTAATGAATGGCGTAAAGAATGCCTTGATGAAAAATTTTACTGGGAAACTACCTATTGGGTGTTTGACAAGTACCGAATTAAACTTGTAGCAAAGGATCCTAATTGGCTTCCTTCGAATATTGAGAGCTTTACAGAAGTTTGGGAAACTGTCAGAAAGCACCGCGAAGCAGGAACTTTGCCAAATCACCCTAAAGAGAAAACTATTCTGATTCTCTAAGGAATTTCTACCCACTCTCCAATCTTAGTTGAATGATTTCTAAACATATCAAATTCTGTACCATTTCCATGATGAAAATCCCATGCAGTTTTTTGAGAAACTTTTTTATAGAAAACTGTTGAATGGTAAGCCAAATATCCTATAATTGCAGAAAAGGTTCCGTAAGACAGAATGACGTACTTATTCGTTGAGCCGAATTTTATTATATTAGAAAGAGTATCGTCAAACATTTTTACATTTAGATACTTATCTTGCAATTTCTTTACAATTTCATGATATGGGCTATCTGTTGCAATATAAATATTATCAATTTTTAAAGTTGACAAAATTCCATCATAATATTCAAATCCAGGATTCCATTGCGCAACATCTCCTAGACGAATGTGTACGAAGCAGTCGTTATTATTGTTGTAACGGCTTTTATACTGATTCTTCTGAATTATCTTTTCGATTACTTCAGAAGAATTTAAATGTTCATGAATTTTATCTGATATTTTTTTGGATTGAAAATATGTTTCAGCATTCAAGTTGTAATTTATACTTTCTTTCTCAAAAATATCAAAATAGTTCGAGTCAGTTAAATTTAATGTTTCAGAATAAATTTTATGTCCACAAAAAAGATCAATCCCAAGTTCAGATACTTCAGATTCTCTGAGGTATAGTGAGGTATACAAATCATGTTTTTCTGCAATCAAACTCAAAGCTAGATGTCTGATTATTTGGTTACCTAATCTACCTCCTGATTCGGATTTTGACATTTTAAATATTAGTAAAAGTACATTTAAGCCAGCATTACAGTTAGAGTACCGTATCCATCACAATATTTGAAAAATAAATCAGGATAGTCATTGCAAATATGAGTCAAAATTACTTGATCCATCCAAATATTATGCTTATCAATAAGCTTTTCCATATAGTTGGCGTAAATTTCACAGACAGTATCAATAATTTCTTTGTTCATAATCCATGAAGTTCCAGCTATATGATGATAGTAGTTTGTTGGAGTAATTAGTTCTTTATTATAATTCTGCGATGAAGAGTAGATAAATTTATTTTTTGGCAAAGTTTTCAATTTTTCATTATTTGGAAATTGTGTAGTAGGTGGAGGTGTTGATCTGTAACTGCATATACCTGCGTCAACCCAGTGAAACCATTCACTATTAAAAGGATTAATTTTAGAAGCTTTCTGAACCATAAATATCTTTTCGTTCCATATCAAATTCAATTCTACAGATGGACAATGGCTTGCATGACTTGCCATTCTGTCTCTGTATTTGTAAGTATAAAAGTCCTCGATTTTAGTTTCAATGAAATAAGTAGGAAGATCTTTTCGGAAACTCTTTATGACTTCAATATTGTCCTTAGTTGTAAAAAACACGTAAGGACAATTTATAGAAAGAGTATTTTTGAACCATTCAAAATATTTTTCAACCGAATACTTATTTGAAACAACAAAAAATGAAGAAACGCATGTAACAGAATACATATTTAAAGATGTATTATTATACATATCTAAATGAATTTCGTGTTTGATGAAAAGGTTTCAACTCCCCTATGCGAGATAATGGGAAGAAATAACAGCGATAAGGGATCTATCAATATTGCACAGAGTTGGCATAATTATACCACGCTTTACTACAGCCTTTTTAAGGATTTGAAAAACAAACCTCTCCGAATTTTTGAGCTTGGATTGGGAACAAATAATATGGACGTTCCTTCGAATATGGGACCTGGTGGAAGACCAGGTGCATCCTTATACGGTTGGAAGGAGTTCTTTCCGAATGCTTCTATTTTTGGAGCAGATATTGATCAAAGAGTATTATTCAATACTGATCATATTTCAACATTTTATTGCGATCAAACCAATCCAGAAGTAATCCAAAACATGTGGAACAATCCCCAACTAAAAGATGATTTTGATATTATTGTAGAAGATGGATTGCACACATATTCTGCAAATGTCTGTTTTTTTGAAAATAGTATCCACAAGTTAAAACCGTCTGGATACTATATTATAGAAGACATTCATAATAACTATAAAGACTTATTTTTAAGTAAAATTGAAGAGTGGAAGGTTAAATACCCTAATTGTTTATTTAATTTGGTTGAAATACCTTCAACTCGAAATTATCAAGATAATAGTCTTCTTGTAGTTTACAAAAATATTTATTAAACTGTGTAGGGATATCCTTGTAATACATAATCAGGTCTTTCTGGGCCATTTGGTCTATCTATATCAGTTGGCAATGAAGTAGTGTTTCGAACCTTTTCTTCTACAAAATCATTGCGTATAAACGTTAGTTCGAAAACGTGAGGGAGATCATAACCTTCTACTTTTTGCATTGGACAGCAGTTATTCGCGTGAAAATGTACAAGTGTATGTGTTTTATTTATCTGAGAAATAAGGCTAAACATATCTTCGTTTTCAAGAGAATGAAGTTCTTTTGAATAATAATCTTTATGCATATGAATATCTCCAGGAGTATGTACTTCCATAATAAGTTGTTTTACTTTTAAAATAGCTCCGCTTTTAATAAGTCCAGGCAATACACGAAACTCATGTCCTTCAATATCAATTTTAAAAAAAATGTCATCAGATATTCTGAAATAATCTTGAAGATCTGTTGTAGTATCACTATTATCAACTCCTAAATTTTTATTAATAAAATTGATTGTTTTTTTAGTCGGTGGAAGTCTTGAAACAGTTCCGTCAAATGCAAAAGAGATTAGTCCTGGATAATCATCCATCAATGCTTCTTCAAAACTTATGTCGTTAGAAACACCTCCAGCAATAAGAAGATTGTATTTACCTGGAAGATCTGCAATAACATACCCACCATCACACGATCGTCCTATTCTTTTTTTTGGAAATGGGGAATTATAAAGAATTAAATTTTCCATGATTATTCTAGTTTATCACACTACTGTTAAATCTAATGTTGAAACAGTATCTTTTGGAAAATTGAATACTGGTGATTCTGGAACAATTACATTTATTTGCTGTCTAATAAACGCATTAGAAAGAAGATCATCTGCAGGAACATTCAAATGCCCATTTATTATGTCTAATAACTTCTTAGCTCCACTCTTTGAAATTATGTAAGCAGTAGTATGATTGAAAAATTTCTTTTCGATGTTGAAAAAACTACTGTTAATCTTTTCTGTTTTTACAAACGGGTACCATTCACTAGGCCCAACATGAATAACGTCAAAAGATGAAGGTAAGTTATGCAAGACGCTAATATCTCCCACTAGTCCTGCATCATCTTCAAGAACAAGATAGTTATTATATTTGGGATCTGCAAGAAGTTTTTGATATAACTTAATATGGCTCCAAGCACATCCAAATTCTCCAATAGACATTCTCTGTTTATTAAGTCGAACCGATGGATCGTATTTCATTGTTTCGCCTTCGTATGTAATCTCATTTCCAGAAACAGTAATTTCTTTACCGTTAACTCCGTAGAAAGTTTCATGATTCATTCCAAACTCTGCAAGATTAGTAACTAATTTCTTAATCATAGGAACTCTTGATTCGCTGGTGTTCATAGTTAGAACAAATGCTTTGGTATTTCTAGAAGCAATAATCTTTTTAAGCATTGGAAACATTCCAAGTTGAGTTCGAATTTTCTTCTTCATATCTCTAATAACATCTATACGCTGAGACCACCAATCTTCTACAATAGCTTTCTCAATTATCTTACGAGCTAATTCTGGATCTTCAAGTGGAAGACGAACAAATGCTCGAGGATCTATGTAATCTTCTAGGTTAGGACATCCCCAGTAAAATGGCAGACATTCGCACAAAAGTGGTTCCCAAATCTTTTCGGTAGCATAATTTATTTCTGCATTATTCTCACACGCAATACAGTATTTTACAGGAGCATATATGTTTGATCTATTCTCATGTGGAACTTTTCCTTGATAGCAAGATACATTATTGAAATTTGATCGTCCGTAAACTTTTACTATATCTTGATTTCTTCTTACAAACTCTATTCTGAGCTTATGACCTGGATCCCAATTGTTTCCACTTAAAATTGATACTAGACTGTCATTCTTCTCTGGAATAGAAGGTACTTTAAAATTCCACTGAACATTGTTCAAAAACTTCTTGTGTGAATGGACGTGCATAATTTTCGTAGAGTCAGCGTCTGACCATTCTCCAAGTGTATTTATAAATTTTGCAGGTTCCATATGAAATACCACTGTTTTAGAAAGATTGTATGATTGCATCTGCCCTGGCCTATTTATCATAATATAATAGTCAGGAACTCCATTTGCATCTACTTTAATATCTGTTTCATTCATTTGATCAAATTCTGCACAGACCTTTTCAGTTGAAGTCCAATCACATAGTATTTGTACCTTTGTTTCACTAGAATCATACGTCGGGAGTTCAATAGATTTTTTTACGTAGATTCCATCGCTTTTACCAAAGTATATAGAAGGTTTAAAATTATCTGCACGTGATTTAAAAAAACCAAGTGTATTGAATCCCTGGCAATTTGGATCACTCAAAGCTTTTTGCATCATATCCTCTAAGGACATTTTGCAAAAGTATAAGTCGTCACAGTGATGATCTTGTCCTTGCATAAAATCAAATTTATCTGTAATATTAAATAGTGAACTAAAATCTATAACTTCAAAACTTTTTTGAATATCTGTATCTATATCTTGACCTTCTTTCTCGTACCAATTTGTGTATGCAATACTAGGCTGGGTTTCTTTACATTTTAATTCACGGTATATTTTCATAATGTAGTCAATGCCATGCTTGATCCCATTTTGAGAAATATAATCAACTAGAATCTTAGCTCCATTTTTGTTTATAGAATAACAGAAAGCTCCCCCAATATAAAGATTATAGTTCAAATCTGTAATTTTTATATTTTCACCTTGTGTTACGTAAATATCTTTTGTTTCATCTCTATACTTCTGGAACATTGAGTAACCTAACAGAAGGTAATTTTCTTTAGCAAATGCAGGTTTTAGAAAGTTAAACTTCTTAGAGAAGTCTGCGACAAAATTAATATCATCTTCCATGATAACATACCATTCATTTGAATTATCCTGCAAAAGAGCTCTCCATAAATTGTAATGGCTAAGAGCACATCCAATAAAAGCTTTTCTACTTCCAAAATCATTTCCATTAAAAAGTTTAGCAATTTCAAAAGTTGGAAATAAATCTTTACCGTCTACTGCTTCAACAAATTCCCAATTAGTAAGATTTGCATCTTGTAGTTTTTTAGTCATAGCTTCTCGGCGATCTGGACGACGTTTCAAATTGATTATTTTAATATGGTTAGTTTTAGAGAATTGTCCTTCACCATTGAGATCATATGCATTCTTCTTTTCGTTAGAATTGCGCTCTGAAGTTAATCGTCCAATATGCCTGCAGTTAATTGAGTCAAAGAAAGCGGTCTTGTATCCTGCCTCAGTCCATCTGCGTGCATAATCCATCTCAAAGAACGTGTTAGGAGAATCGTAATTTCCAAGTTTCAGAATCACGTCTGCACGCACAACTCCAGGACGAAAGCTGTAGTGTGGCCAGTAGTGGCAGTTAGGGTAAGGAAATTGCCCTTGTTTATACTCATGAACAACAAATCCTGGTTCAATAGGAACATATCCTCGAAGATCTATTTGATCAATTGTTTCTGCATATCCACGATTGAATAGGACCTGTGGAATTTCTGGATTCTTTTCGAGAAACTTGATTGAATCTTCAATATATGAACGCTTCGTGTGAAACAAGAAATCGTCTTCAATATGAATCCAGTACTTTGGGTTGTGTTCTTTCAGCATATTCCAAATTATATTCATGCTCTGGCGATGCCCTTTCTCTTCGGGCGTCTTTAGGTAAAATTCGATAAAGGGGTACGTCGACTTCATTAGCTTTCGATCATCTTTGGACGAATTGTCATCTACGCAAACCCACTTGTCAATTTTATTTTTATCATTCCAGTGAAGAAGCATTGAATTAACAGTTTCATGAAATAGGTCGTATCGTTTGCAGGAAGTCATTGTGAGAAGAATTTCGCATGGACGTTTAGGAATCTTGAAAGTTTTAGGGGTAGGCGTCAGAGCAGATCGATGTTTCTCAAACAAAATGTTCCACAGTACTGGAAGATCTTTAGAATCTTCACAAGTTTGAATATATGAATTGAATTTATAAAATAGGTCAAGAGTAGATTTATCTGATTTTAAAAATTCATTGCAAGGTAGTAAATTTTTATAAGATACGTTAATGATTTGGGTATTTGCAATTGAGCGCATAATAATCTCTTTAAATAAACTGTAACCTTTCTTAGGATTTCCACCCATGCAATAAGCTATTGCTGCGTTGAACTCAAGAACGTCGTCATAAATATCTCGATGCATAAATAGTTTATCACGTGGATTGCGGTCATAATCTTGGTGTTTTTCGTACAGAAGCGATACGAGCATGTGCATTCCTTTATCTTTCAAAAGTTCGCACGCATAGATAATTCCTTCCTTGCGCTCGGTATCAAATTTATCGGATTTCAGATAATACTCGATTGCCTTGAATAAATCATTCTTACCTTTGTAGAGATGGCCGAGTGTTACACATGCATAATAACGTTCCTGGACCCATGAGTTCATTTTATCCGCAACAAGCGTATACCATTCAATTGCTTCATCATGTTTATTACAATCCTTATAACTTTGGGCACAGTAGAAAGCGTAACGGTTTGCTAGTTCTCCTCCAGTTTTAATTTCCTTTTCGTAGGCTGCTTTCAGAATAAGAGCATCTTTCAAGTACTTGTCGCCTGCTTTGCTGCGGTTTCCAAGACGACCTGACTCGACATAATAGTTTCCAGGGACATTTTCTTCGGTCGGATTTCCTTCATTAAGTTTGAGAAACTCGTGCAAGACGCCAATAAAGCTGGTAGATTTGTGAGCGGTGAGAAGCAAAGGACGATAATAAGTGAATCCCTTACCAAATTGTAATTTGTAAAAATCTTTGGTAAGCTTTGGCGGAAGTTTGAAATCTCCATGAATACTGTCGTCTGCATCAAAAATTAGGATATAGTCAGCCTTTTTGTAAGCTGCCTTGAGAGCTTCTGTACGATTATAACCAAAATCGCGCCATTCATGCTGAACAAGTTCTCCTGCAATTCCTTTCTTTTCAAAATATTTCTTAATTAATTCCTGAGTTCCGTCGGTAGATCCAGTATCACAAATTACCCAGTAATCAAAGGAAATGTGGGACAACAAATTATCGAATGTTTTTTCGATAATGTGAGATTCATCTTTAACAATCATATTTAGGCATATTGTCTGCTTCGGGGGCATTTGTGGTTAATAGTTTGCATTGTTTAAGTTATGCGGGAACGTATGAGTTATACTGGTTCACTCGAAAAGGCGTTTCTATTCCGTCAGGTTTTTCATAAATAGGAGGGGTAGGTTTAAAATGATTGGTCTGTTGTTTGTACGAAGAAACTCGATTCTCATCAGTTTTCTCTTCGTTAGACCGATCAACAAACTCTTTTGCAAAGCCTTCACGGCTTCTCGACACCAGAAACCATATTAGAAGAGCACCACCAATGACTGCGATAAAACTGAGGTCTTTCATTTACTTAAAGCTCTATATGAAAAATGTGGTAAAAATGGAATAGTACAAATACGTAGCTGAATAGTAAAGATGGAGTCTCGAGCAATTGAAATTCTTAAAGAAATGCTGGAGTCTCGTGGAATTAAGAAGACTGAAGAGGAAACAATTGCAGCAGCCCTTGATGATACAAAAATGTACAAGTATGCAGGACTTCTTATTGTTTTCAGCACAAAAACCCGTGTTGGAAATTCTGAACTTACCGCCTTTCTAAAATTTGCAGAAGAGAACGGGTATAACGCAGGAATTATAATTGTTAGTCAAACAGCTATTTCTGAATCAGTTTACGATTCGCTTGTAAGACATGTGACTGAACGTTCCAATCCACTTGTTCAAATTTTCGAGATACGTAAGTTGCAGTTCAACATCAGTAAGCACCGTAAAGTTCCTCATCATCGACTTCTAAGTGATAGTGAAAAAGCCGAAGTTGTAAAGATGTATAGTGTAGAAAAAATGCCCAAGATACTCTGCCAGGACGAGATGGCCAAATTTGTTGGAGCAAGGCCAGGAGATGTTGTCGAAGTTACAGGAATGTGCCAGACCTCTGCAGAAAATAAGCGGTGGCGTTATTGTATCCCCTCTTAACAATGGAAAAGCAGTTTGGAATGCTTCTCAATGACTATCGTGATAATTATATTCAATACAACACTAATGGCAATGAACGTTATAAATCATCTTATGAATCGGCACAATCTGCAATTGAAGATATGTTAGTAAAAGTTAAAACACAACCTGTAAAATCAGAAGATACTTCGGATCTTGAAATGAAACTGATTCAAGAAAATGATAATGTTGTTGGCGCAGAATTACGTCATCCGTCTCTTTCTTTTTCACAGCAATACAGCCATCAGACTCAGTATATTATTATTGGATGTTTGGTGGGGGTATCGATAGTGCTGTCGTTACTGTCGAACTAACATTCTTATAAAGGGTAGAAGACCAAGCAGTAGTAATTGTGAAATATACGCAAATCAATACCAGAATACCTATTACGGATAAATATATGTAATACGTATTTACAGCAGTCTGTTCGAGTCCAGAGTTAGTAGCTTGAAGTTTTTTAAGAGTTGTAATCTTATCTTCAGATTGTTTAACTGCCTGAAATTCCTGCTGGTATTTTATTAAATCCGAGTTAAGTTTAGTAACTGTCGAAGAGTTGATTGAATTGTCACCCTTATTAACATCAGAAATCATTCCTCTTAAGAATTCTGAAAGATCTGAATTTATAGAAAGAACGTTTTCAATCAAATCATTCTGCGTTTTAGGATCGCCTTCTTGAATTGCAGCATCCATCGTAACCGAATAATCTCGTTTCTTTTCTAGGTAATCTTTTTTGTATCCATCTAATTTATCGGATCTGGCTTTTTCAAACGCTTTCACGTCCATTACTTTTCTCGGCACTAAATAAATGCCGAAAGTTTCTCTCAATGTAGGTGTTGGATCTAAAGGTCCTGCAACTGATGCATCTATGATTACGGAAATGAAGCGTCGCCGCCTTCAAGTAAACGATATTCGTCAGAGTGTTATCACGAATCCTGGCATTCCTAAGTTTGCCCCAGGTGATTTCCACCTTACGCGCGGGTTTACAAACGGCGCTGTCGAATACTACGCTATGCGCGGGGCTCAGAAGAACTTTATCATGACTTCATAATAACAGTATGACCGACTTTCAGTCCGCGTTTGATAAAACAACGGACGACATAAACAACACTCTAACCACACAATTGTCTTCGGTCCAAACATGGACAAGTGTGTCTGGAAGTTTAATTAAAGTTTCAGCTTCAGCAGCGGGATCTGCATGGGGATTCAATTCCACAAACGAAGTTTATATCTGCGCTCTCCCATGTTCTGGAAATTGGTCTCGTGTAGACATGAGCAAACAAGATGTCAAACTAATTCTGGATATCATAACTGACGATGCAAACGTGTACATTCTTGCTACAAATTCTGCAGGTAAAACAGTTCTTCTAATAAATTCTGCATCAAATACTGCAGTTTGGAATACTGTTCCTGTTCCCTTTTCTCCTGTAAATATATTCAGCACCCATAGTTACATTTGGGCTCAAGATAAGTCAAATGCAAAACAGCGTTGCCCGAAACCTTGTACGATGGCAAATTGGAGCGCAAATCCAGAAAATAAGGTAACAATAACCTCAGGAAGTTCTGGATCTTTGTACGGCAAAGATGCTTCTGGCGTAGCAATGAAAAGCGACGAAACACTTCAGTCTGGATGGACACCTATTGCAGGAATGGCGGGTATGAAAATACAGTCTTTAATAGGTGATGTTGACCAATCTGCACTTTATGCAATTGATAATCAGTACAAGCTCAATAGATGTGATGGACCTTGTAAAGATGTTTCAAAAGTTACTCCTATGGAAACAGGAGGATATGCTCCTCTAAATATTACAGCGGAACCTGATTCAAAGCAGTTATGGATGACAAGTACTACGGGAGGAGAGCAGGGTAATGTTTTTAGCAGGCTTGATAAACCAGACTATTCTTCAATAATAAACATTGTAACTCCTCTTGACAGAAAGCGTGATTCAGTTGTTAAAGACGTTGAGACTGAATATGCTAAACAAAGTGAAGTTATGGGAATAAATAAACAACTGGATGATCTTCAAGGTGTTTTTTCTAAAATATTTGGAACTGTTAAGGGAAAGCCAGAGGCTTCGGATAAAGATATTAAAAATCTTCAGAGTAAAATATCTGACCAGCAAACTACAGTTGACACAACAACTTCAGTAAACAATAGCCTTGTAAAAGTAATAGTTCTGTTAGTTGTTGTTTGTCTAGTGTTTATGTTTGGAATGTTTATTCTTGGAACATATGTATATTACATTATACTTATAATTCTTGCAGGAGGGCTTTATGTTATTGTGAATGACGATATAGACTTACTTTCTTATCTAGGATTACATCAATGACAACTCTATTTCCAGCATGTGGCCCATCTTGTTTCCGAAAGAAACAACTTGATGCATTAAAATACGCTTCAGACTCTGAGGAAAAAGAAATAGCTTTACATGGACACGGATACGTTATGGCTAAAAAACAAAAAGAAGCAACGGCTGATGCAGATGCCCAAGTTGAAGAGTATCGCAAAAGATTCAAAGATGTTCCAGTTGTAGAAAATTCAGATTATGCGTCTGCCTTGAATTATAACACGGATAGAAATGCCAACCTTGCAGGAATACTGAATCGGCTTAATACATTTTTTACCGCCCAGCCAGCTTCTTCATCTTCATCAGGGTGGTGGTTTGGAGCCTTTCTCGATTTTGTAATAACACTTCTTGTGGTGTTAGTTGTTTATTTAGCATATAATTACTTCTTTCCAAGTAGAATGCTAGGAGGAAAACGTCTTGGTAAATAGTAACATGGAGTACTCCTACATATTTCTAGCAGTACTTCTTCTTCTCATGTATTCTGTTTCAACATGGTACACTTCTATAGAAGGGTTTGAAGACGGTAAAACTATAGAGTTTCACGATTCAGCGGAAATTTATGATGATACATATGCTGCAATTTACGATTCTCTCTGGAACTCCAATGAGCGCCTGAAGTACGAAGAAGTTTCTATCCAAGATATTGCTCTTGATAATTGGCCAGTAAGTTCGGTTCGTGTTCTGGATATGTGCTGTGGAACGGGAATGCACGCATGTTGGTTCAAGAATCTTGGAGTAGATTATTTAGGTGTAGATACTTCGGAAGCTATGCTTAAAAAAGCCAGAGGCGGATGCCCTTCTGCCAAGTTCCAGCAAGGAGATGTTACACAGGTTCACCTGTTTCCTCAAAAATCGTTCAGCCACGCATTGCTTCTAGGTTTTTCGGCCTATATTTTCCAAAACCCCAAGATTCTTTCAGATAACGCTTATCAGTGGCTCCAGCCTGGCGGATACTTCGTAGTTCATTTGGTAGATCCCGATAAGTTTGATCCTCTTCACGATTTGGCTTCTCCGTTTGCCGCATTCTCTCTGCAAAAGTATTCTCTAGAACGACAGACTGATTCCAGTGTATTCTTCGACAAGTTCAAATACCTTGGTCACCTAAATAAAAAGAAGGGCGAAGATAATGCATCGTACGATGAAATGCTAACTTTCTATGATCCAGATTCTAATGGTGGAATCAAGTATCGCGAAAATAAACTTACGTTAACAATGCCTTCCAAGGAACGCATGATTGATATTTTCAAGACGAGTGGATTCAAGCATGCCGAAACAGTAGATCTTGTTCGTGCAGGTAAGGAGTATCAATATTTGGTTTATTTTACGAAATGATCATTTTACCCAGTAAACTTCACATGCGTCTGTAACTATTAAAGGAGAAACGATATTTCTTTCTACACGAAACTCGTCGGTTGCTCTTTTAGCTCCAACCCAAAATCCGTAGTCATCGATGATTATTACGCCTCCAACAATAACTTTATCATAAAATTTTTCTAAACATATTTTTGTAGGTTCGTACCAATCAGAATCTAATCTAAGTATAGCAATTTCTCCGATACTATCTATATTTTCTGGAATGTTTAATGTTTGATTATAAAACCCCTTTATTAATTTTACATTTTCCATATCTAATTTTAGATGATCAAATGTTTTAAATACATTTTGAATTCCTCCAGATAAATTATCTCCAGGTTTTCCAAATCCCAACAATGGATTAACTTTGTTATAAATTAAACTGAAATCTTTATTAGTTATATTAGGCATGCCTTCAAAACTATCAAATCCGTATATTTTATTATCTTTCCCAGATACACTTTTCATTAAAGCCAAACATCCTCCTTTTGCAACACCGCATTCTACAAAAGAATATGGTGTTTCTTTGAATTTTTGGCATTGATTATATAAGTTTGTTAAACGTTGTTTAGAAACTAAAGAAAACTGATTTTTTAAAATATCTTGTATAATAGCATCCATTTATTAAATCAAATATAAAATAATCATACTTAAATGATAATATGTCTCAAATAGAAATCCGAATACTGAAAGAAGGAACACAGACTAAAAAAGTAATTTCATGTTCCTTCTTTACTATGAGAGATGCTTACCGAGATGTATCAAGATACGAATCCAATTTGAAAAAATTTTGTGGTATGTCCAAGTTACCTGGATTTTGTGTGAGAATTTATACGGATGACTCTGGAAAAGACTCAGCTCTTGAAATTGCAGATAAATATGATCACGTAAGTGTATATCATTTTAATTGTCCCGAGTTTCGAGAAGAAGTTGGACATATTGGAACTTTTGGAACTCTTGTTAGGTTTCTCCCTTTATTTGAAAAGGGTCTTGATATGGTTTGGACATCAGATATTGATGTAGTTTCATGGTGGTTTAATGTAATTCCAAAACAAGATTTTAGTTATAGAACAGATATTTGCTATGACAGAAAAGTTTATGGTCGTAAATACACTATTATTGCAGGATGTATGCTTTCACGAATAACATTTCCAAAACAACTATTTACTAAATTCTTAAATAATTTAGCTGAAGGTAAAGTTAATGATACTATTAAAAAATTAAATCAAGCCAATGCGCCACGAAAGCCTCCTTCAAAAATTCCTTATGGTATTGACGAAGCATTTTTAAATACTAGTATATATAATCATCTTATTAGACACGAAATAATTGTTTTAGTGCGCTATGATTACTTATCAGGTATGGATGGATTTCTTAGACATAGTGGAAAATTGACTCTTCAAGAAGTTAAAGACTTAGAAGTTTTTTATATGACTCGAGATCTTAGATCATTTAATCGTATTAAAATTTTTCTTCCAAAATATTTAGAATGGGCTGTTTCTGAAAGGCCCTGTTTTAAAGAAACTCTTACTTTATTTCCAACTTTTAAAACTTCATTCGAAAAAAATTACGTTCTAAAAGGTTCTGAATTAAAATAGAGAAACACAATGAGCGTCTCAGATTCTCGAACAGTTGCTGATTTTCAAAAGTTTACATTCTCAGGTCATCTGAGATCTCACGTCTATAAAGTTCTTGAAGAGAATATCAAGCTTGGTCATGGCGATTACGCTTGCTATTGGTCTCTGGAACTTATGTGTTCGGGCCTCGTGCACTCAATGTGGCAAACAATGTTCGAGTGCGCCGCCAAGCATATTAACCGCGCCGCACCTAATGTATTTTTATATTTGATAACTTCATACGAGAAGTTTGCTCCTATTGAAGGACAGTACTCTTTGCTACAGATGACCGATATACGGAACAATGTTCAGGCTCGTCAAATTGCTTGTGAAACGGCTGCAACAGTAGCTCTCACACGCAAACATAAACTCATTCCCCTCCCTAAAATTAAGGTAGAGCACGATTTCAACACAATAACTATCCAGGAAAATTTGAGAGCACCTTCGTCAAATTATGCTCGTCATATTGTTCGTGAAGATGATCCTGTAGATATCTATATTCCACTTAATGAACTTGCTTATTGCCTGAGGCCTGAATCTCGCGATCTGACTCGAGCTCTGTATTGGATGGCCTGGATTCTCAAGTTTTCATCACAGTACAAGAAACAAAACAAGAAACCGTTTGATTGCTCGTTTCGTGCTAATAAGTACATTGATGACTCTTTCTCACGTAATGCTGTGTGGTTAATCTGGGATACAATTCAAGACTCAGTTCGTCTATCTCCTCAGCAAGGTGTTTTACTCCCATACATCGACGCCCTCTACAAGATCCATTGTTTGCGGTGGAGCCCCACAGTCTTGAAGAATCGTATTTGTTTTGCCAACTGTGCAGCCATGTTTATTTGCGAGAGTAATACTCTCGATATACACTACCCTGTCCCGCAAAATATTATTACTGTGAAATCTATCGTTGAAAATATCCCCGAATGGATAAAGTCTATAGTCCACACCCAAAAGACTTTTTCTGCTTGATTAAATAAACATGTTCTCCAAGAAAGTCATGCACTCTCTTTTCCTTGCGGTTCTCTTCTTTGTCGTCAGCTCGCCCATGACGTACCACCTTGTTGACAGCCTCGTCGGCGGCGTCGTCACGGCCGTAGTCCCCCAACTAGGCTCTACGTTCAAGGTAGCAATGGCAGGTTGCCCCACGACGTACGGCCTCGCAGTCCACGCCGTCGTGTTCGGTCTCATCAGCTACTTCTTCCTCCACTCCGCTTAAAACGAATTGAATAGACTGAAATTAATTAAAGAAAAAGAAGATGAAGGTTCTAGTATTTGATACCGAAACCACTGGTCTTCCGAAAAACTACAACAGTCCAGCATTCAAACAACCTGGCAACTGGCCACACCTTGTGTCCATTTCCTGGGCTTTATTAGATACCGAAAATATGAAGATTGCATCAACGTACAGTTCCTACATAATCCCCGAAGGTTGGGATATTCCCGCTGAAGCTACCCGCATTCACGGAATTACTACTGAAATGGCCATTACTGATGGAACTACTTTGAAAGAAGCAATTGATATGTTTATGAGTGTTCCGTGCGACATGGTTGTTGCACACAATGCAGATTTTGATAAGAATGTCATTGTTAATGCAATTATTCATGATTTAAAAATGCCTTTTGATCACGAAGATGATATCTTTCAACAAGGAGTTCGATGCACTATGAAAGCAGGAACGGACATTTGCAAGATCATAACTTCGCGAGGATACAAGTGGCCCAAGCTCACTGAGTTATACTACTACGTGATGAAAAAACAGATTCCTATTCAAATAGAGCACCAAGCTCTATTCGATACACTCAATCTAGTTGAGATATTGCAGAATTCTCGGGAAATACGGATTGCCCTTGGTATACAAAATGCCGTGCAAATACACGATGAAGGTGCAGAGATCGTCTGTAGCTCCCACAAAGATACCCGCTCGTGAGTCCAAAAGGGTTTACGTTCTGTGGTGCGATGATGGATGGACTTACATTCCTTTGCTAAAACTTCGTCGTAAATTTACAGAAAGTTCTGATTCAATGCTAGAATACACTGAAGAACACTGGGACTATTCAGTTCCTGCAAAAGTTCTTTATGAAGAAGTAGTTCTCTGGACACTGTACTCTTCCAAGCCTCGTGTTTGGACAGAGCACGGAACAGCTGAAGATCCAAGAGGGTTCTTAGACTGTTTTGAAGAAATTGCGTAATAACCTTACACTATGAAACGTGGATAAACAACAAATGATTGCACTAGATATTCTTTATGTAGCCTTTGCCACAATCGTGGTCATGGTTATTTTACAGATTTTTACATTTGTAGCTACTCGTGTGATGTACCCTCCCCAACCTCAAATTATTTATAGAGATGCACCTACACCCGTATTTCAACAGCCTCTACCGCCACCAGCACCTGCGCCAGTTCAGTATACGCCACCTCCACCTGGACTGCCTCCCCCGCCAGCAATCAAGACGCGCGATGAATCAACTTTAAGTCAAACCACTACAGATATACAATTGCCAGAATATGAACCCCGTAAGCCTGCTTCAGTCTCACTACGGCTGGACTCCGAGCTCCCGTCAGGTATTCAAGAAACCCGCCCCGACGGACTCTAAATGTTTCAGAGTTCCACAAACGGGTGGCATTCCAGGATGGATAGCTCTGACTTATGAAAAAGAGCATCCTGCCTGTTTCTGGGTAACAACTACTGGTATAACAAGAATACAGTGTATAGCAGACGAAAGGTTATTTGGAGATACTATTTTTAGAGCAGAAAGAATAGGTCAATTTGAATTTGTTATTTCAGATATTTTTATTTATAACTCCAACTGTATCTTTGCTTGTTCGACTTTCGAACAAAGATATGTTTGGCTTTGTGACTTGCTTAAAATGTTTACCTTTTCTTCAACTGGAACTGCAAAATTAATTCATAAGTCCAATCTTGACCCTAAACAGAAATTGAGAGGATATGAAGATCACATAGACAAACCAGGTTCCCACGGATTCTTTGTAGATTTGGAAGATCCCAATATTGTTGAGGTGACTAAACTACCTATTCCCGATTGCTATAAGATTCAAGAAGGATATCTGAAAGTTCCTGATCTCAGAACTTCTGTTTACTTGCGTTCAAAGGGGGAAAAGTTCAAATGCAAGTGCAAAAAGAATGACGACGGTTCTTGGACTCTTTTAGAAAACATTCCTTCTATAGATTAATAATGGTTCACCGAAAGACTTCCAAACGCAAGACTCATCGCCGTAAGCACCGAGGTGGTTATTATGGAGCTTCTGGTGCAATTGCGCCTGGGGCAATGCAATGGACTGCAGGTTCTGAAATGGGACAGTGGGCAAACGATATGAGCAGTCGTGGAGGTAATGGAAAGGTTCAGTACGGCTCGGGTCGTCGTACCCGTAAAGGTAAGCGCCACAGCCGTCGCCGAAAGCACCGTGGAGGGGGTAAATTCGGAGGTGTTTCTGCTTCATTTCAAGGAGCTGGAGAACGCGGAATTGCTAATTATGAGGGTGTAATTACTCGTGGATCTGCAGGTGGGGCAGCTCACGGAGCATTTAATGATGTTGCAGCGACTGTACCGCGGGGAAGCAGTTATCTCCAAAATTAATAAAAACATATGATAATGGGAGATAGCCTGGTAGCAGTAATCCTTTTTGTATGTGTAGCAGCTTTTCTGGTTCAGCGTAATTTAACAACAATGTTAGTTTGGGTAGGACTTGTCTATCTTATTTCTCACTATTCTTGCCACCTGTCTCACACAGTTTCGGTAGTTGTGGGAGTTGTGGGAGTTTATATCATTTCGATGATAACTCGCAGAACGTACGAAGGGTTTGAGGAAGAAGAAAAGAAAGAAAAAGAGCCAGAAGCAGCGCCTGCAAAGACAGAGGATCCTCATGTAGATGTTGGTACGACAATCCTGCATGCTTACCGTAACTTGAGCCCTGAACAAATTGGGGGAATGCGACGTGATACGAAAGAACTCATGGGTCTCCAGAAGGAACTCATGGGATCTTTGAGTGAAATGAAACCTGCAATTGAACAAGGCGCTGAACTTCTGAAAACGTTTGGTCAGTTCTTCGGAAAGAATGAGTAGTGAATTTGTTGCATAGTGTGTGCATATACATAAGCCTGGTAAGAAGGATCATTTGTTGAAATAAACGGTCCTCCCATTTCACGAACATGTTTAGTCCACTGAGAAATTTCGGAAGATAAATCTTTATATATAACCCATTCTATCCATAACCAGACCGTTTTATAAATTCCAATAAGACTTAGGAGTCCAGGAAGTTCTTGGTTATAAAATGAAGAAATGATTGTCATCAGAGGACTGATAATCATTTCTATCCAAATAGAAATCTTGCTTAAAATATCGTCTGGACTGTATATCTTGTGGAGGCGTACATAATTGTCAGCATCTTCAAAATAAGTTCCAGGTCTCTGTATAACATGACTAATAGTATTAATATTCATCTATTACCAGACCAGTAGAAGGAAATTCTTTGTATTCTAACGTTTTTGTATCTAAATATTTCCAAGAAACAGGCCTGTCGTCTGAGATTATAAAATTTAATAGTCTGGTATTTATATGCATACCATACGTAACAACTTTATTAACTTCTTCAGTACAATCTTTTACATTACCATTATCATATGTTGCACCTATCCAAAGCCATGGAAGATTTGAAGAAGGAACTACATTTTCATCTCGTTTCTTTCTAGAGCAACAACACTTTTCAATTTTTGAATAAATCCAAAAAATCATTTTATTTAGTATACTGCATCACTATTAAGTGGGAGTGCGCCAGCTTCATCCTTTACAGGGGTAACAAGTTTACCTTTATCATCTTCAGATACAGCGGTAAATCTTTCTTGAAGAACCCTCGATGCATAACGGTCCATTCCGAGTCCAATGGAAATAGAGGTTCCGAGCGCTACCATAATAAACGGAGTAGCTACAATCGCCCACGACACAACGCCAAGATCAACCGAACAGAGCGAGTCCAAAATGAGGACTCCCGCAATACCACCCACAATCTTGAGTGCAGCTGTAAAGAACATACCTAGAGAAAGATCAAGGCCAACGTGTACTACAATGTACAGAAGGTACAGCAATGCAGGTGGGCAAAGCGCATCGATGAAACGGATCTTCATAGTATTTACATTTCACCAATAAAAAATGATTCAGATGATTGTTGATCTTGCAGGATGTTCGGAGGAAGATGCAAAGAGAGTTTATGACGAGGTTGGAGATGTTTCTGAAGCGATTGACCTTTTAATGCCAAAGTCTGTACATACTGCTGATAAGTATATTAATAAACTAAAACCAAAGGTTGAAATTACCGAAGAACAGAAGTGGTGTCGAACAGTCCGTGAAGTTCTTAAGACTATGGACGATAAACGATCTACTTCCGTAAGTCAACACGAACTCGGGGAACGTTCCGAGCATTGTATCCTCCGCGAAGAAACGGCTCAACAAAATAGTTACTCTCAGGAATGTCATCTACCCGTTCTTGAATCAGAGGTTCAAATACAGGAAACTGTTTGTCCGTCACAGTCTGAATGCTCTTCCGATTTGCCGTTGAATGGCCAAACGTAACACGACTTTCGTCATCTACTGCATCGGGATTACCACCAGACATGTAAGGCGTAGTAGAAAACGGGCGAGGGAAAATCTGTTTAGGGCCCTTTAGGCGAACTGTGGTCGGGTCTCCAAAAAGAAGTTCACTTTGCAGATCAATACCACATCCACCTTCGGGAGAATTGCCAAAGTTTCCCATCGGGTTCAGACCAGGAATAGACGAACCCACCGCCCACCCATTTCCGCATCCAGAAGCGCTAGAATGCTTGAAATCAGAAGCTTCTGAATTATGACGAGCTACATCACGAGCTGCTTCACCTTGACGCGTATTTGCATAAACAAATGGAAGACCCCAGTTCGACATCTTTATTATGTAAAACGAATATAAACTGTTAATTAATCAGTATACTAAAGATGCTTCTACAGCCAGCCGACTGGTTGGAAGTACAAGGATCAGATAAAAAGTATGCTGTAGATGTATTTGGCCGTCTTCCCGACGATCGAGTCGCAAAGCTCCGAATTGTGGGATTTCAACCTTACTTTTATGTGCGCTCCAAAGATGGAGAAACACGAGATATATTTTACTCTAAAATTACGTCAGCAATGTCCAAGGAAGGTAAGTACCTCGCAGGTCTTCATCTGGCTCAAGAATGGAAGTTAGATACCATGGCTGGATTCAGTTCCCTCAAACCCATTAAAGTTTGGAAACTTACATTCAATTCTGGAATCATGATGAAGATTGTTTCCCGTGTTCTCTGTGATGCACTTGATACTACAGATATATTTGAATCGGGCCTTCCCGCCTTAATCCGTCTATTCCACGAAACCGATATTAGTCCTGCATCTCCGATCTCATTTGAGGCCGAAGAAGAAGAGCCTGACGATGACACAAATGTTGACGTATGTTTCACCATAAATTACAAAGAGATAAAGCCAGAACCTTCTGCAAAGATAGGACTGTATGCAGCTGCGTACGATATAGAAACTTACTCTTCCACTGGAAACTTCCCGCAAGCGTCTATTGTTGAAGATGAAATTATTCAAATAGGCGTATCCTTCAGGTACACCGACGACCTTCTGAATTCTTATAAGCGCATCGTGTTTGTTTCTGGAACCTGCTCTCCGTCCGAAGATGATTCTGTAACCTTTATTAGCTGTAAGTCCGAAAAGCATTTGCTACAAGAATTCCAGCGATGTATCAAGATAGAGAATCCTGATATTCTTGCAGGATATAATACATTTGGTTTCGACGATGCTTATATTGCAGACAGATGCGAGTACAATAAACTGAATTTCAATATTGGTCGAGTTGATGTTTCTTCCTGGAAGATGAAGAAAGAGTTTGCGCCTACTGAAAAGAAAACCTTTGAGCTTGCCAGCGGTAAATTTGCAGTCAGATACCTTGAAGTAGCGGGTCGACTCGGAATTGACCTACTTCTTTCCGTGAGGCGCGAACAAAGTTTGGATTCTTACAAGCTCGATAACGTTTCATCCACATTCTTGAGAGATAAAGTTACCCGAATTGAATACATAAAATCACAAACTAAAATACATACCAAATCGACTCGTGGCCTATTTGTAGGAAATTTGGTGACGTTTGATGTGGTAACTAATACTCAGAACCCTTACCACGAATCTCAAAAATTCCAAGTAGTTGAGAAAGCAGATAAATGGTTTGTGGTTAACACTAAAATTCTAGATGATATTTCAGAAGAAGATATCGGAAAACTCGAATGGTGTTTTGGTAAAGACGATATTACAGCTCAAGATATGTTTGCATCGCATCGCGGGAAAGCAGAGGACAGAGCCATGATTGCCAAGTACTGTATCCAGGACTGTGATCTTGTTCTGACCCTAATGGCGAAGCTTGATACATTCGTTAATGCTCGAGGTATGGCTGATGTGTGCCGAGTTCCTATTCAGTACATCTTCTTGCGTGGCCAAGGAATTAAGATCTTTTCGGCAGTCGTTTACAACGCTTCCAAACGTAACCAGATTCTGGCTAACCAGGAAAAGATTGGCGGAACAATGTCCTACGAAGGTGCGATAGTTCTGCCACCAAAAATAGGAATGTACTTAGATCAACCCATCTCAGTTCTTGATTTCAATTCGCTCTATCCTTCGAATATGATTGCATTCAATCTTTCGCCAGATACGCTAGTTTACGTAAAGACTTTCAGCGCTACGGGAAAGAAGTTGAAGCATGAAGGTCCTGACGGTGAAGAGATTAAAAAGGCTGGATTTGTTATTGACGAGATTTCTTACGATACATTTGATGATGAAAAGAAACCATCGGGTCGCATGACTTGTGGATTTATTCAACCAAACGCCGATCCTCGCTCAGTTGGCGTTCTGCCTTTGACTTTGGACATCCTCTTAAAGAAACGTAAAGAGACACGCAAACTACTTGAAACTACAGAAGATGATTCGCAGAAAGCTGTGCTGAACGGTTTGCAGTTAGCTTACAAGCTTGTAGCCAATTCTGTTTATGGTCAGTGCGGTTCCTCAACTTCGGCAATTAGAAAGCTGGAAGTGGCTGCGTGCACGACAGCATCAGGCCGTGACCGAATTGCATTTGCCAAAAAGATTGCAGAAACAGAATTTGGCGGCGAAGTTATTTATGGCGATACAGATTCTATATTTATTAAATTTCCAGTGACCGATCTTGCCGCATCCATTGAACTAGGTAAGAAAACCGCTGCCAGAATTACAGAACTTTGCCGAAGACCTTACAAGATTGAATACGAGAAAACGTTCTATCCTTTCATTCTGTTTTGTCGCAAGAGATATGTTGGTTTGATGTACGAAGACGATGTTTCAAAATGTAAGCGCAAGACGATGGGTATTGCCCTCAAGCGCCGAGATAATGCTCCTATTGTAAAAGACATATTCGGCGGAGCGCTGGATATCCTGCTGGAGCACCGCAATATTCGTCAGTCTTTCGACTTTGTCAAGGATATGCTCATAAAAGTTATGAAGAACGAGATTCCGCTCGAAAAGTATATTATCACAAAACAGCTGCGAGACGATTACAAGAACCCAGGACAAATTGCGCACAGAGTTCTGGCTGACCGAATGGAAGAACGGGATGCAGGAAACAAGCCCCAAGTTGGCGATCGTTTATCGTTCATTTACGTTTGGGAAAACAGTCGTGGAAAAAAACAAGGTGATCGAATCGAGCATCTAGATTACGTTAAAGAGAAAAAACTCAAACCAGATACAGAGTTTTATATATCGAATCAAATCCAGAATCCAGTTGCACAGATGTTTGCGCTAGCTATTGAAGATCTGGAAGGATACAGACCCGCCACAAATTACGAAAAAGCTTATGAGGAATTCAGGGAAACTTTGGACGAAGAAGAAGCTACTCTCAAAGTTTTGGCTTTGAAAGAAAAGCAGCTTAATAAAATGCTGTTTCTTGAATCCAAAGATCTAAAACCAATTGTACTTGAGCTCAGCAGACATGTTCCAAAAGATTTAAAAAGAGGACCGATGGATATGTTTATTAAACGTGCTTAAGATAATACGATTAATTTGTAATTTTATATATAAATGTCAATTGTTACTCAAAATTTATCAGGTAATTTAATAAAATCTTTAGGATTTTTATACTCTAAAAATCCCGTTGATAAAATGATTTGTGTTGAAATTGGTTCATTTGAAGGTATAGGAAGTATATTAATTAATAATAGTTTATGCAATAATGAAAATAGTAAATTATATTGCATTGATCCGTTTGAAGATGTATATGTTAAAGATAATGAAAAATTAGCGTGGTGGAATTATGCATGTGTAGGTCAATTAGATAGATTTCGTAAAAATACTAAAAATTATCATAAAATTGTAGAAATGCGTGGAACTTCAGATGACATGATCATTAAACTAGATGATAATACAGTTGATTTTGTATATATTGATGGCGATCATAGTCCAGAACAAGTGTATAAAGATACAGTAAACATGTTTAGTAAAATGAAAAATAATGGAATAATTTTATTTGATGATTATTTATTTAATGTAAACGGTGTTATTACACGAGATGGCATTGATAAGTTTTTACAAGAATATAATGGTAAATATGAAATATTATTCAAAGAGTATCAAGCTGCTATAAAGGTAAAAAAATAATAGCTAAACAATACTATTTTATAAGTTGATTAATATAATGGGCCAGACGCGCCGATCATGCAGAGGCGGAGGTAAAGTTTCGACTCAGCGTATTAAAATGTTTGAAAAAGAATCGAGTTCGCTAGTATCTTCTCTGAGCGCCAAGAACTTGAAAGTGTATAAAGAGAATCCTCACTTGCGTCAAGTTTTTGCAGAGGGACGCGTTCCTGAAACACGCGAAATGGTTCAGGATGAAGATAGGTACTTGAAAGACGCCGACCCTACGCGAGATTACACTGAAGCCAAACGTGCTAAAACTGTCGAGCATCTTGGCCAACGTAAACTTCTGCTAAGCGAAATTGAATTTTTGACTCACAATTTAAAAGAGGGAGATACGATTGTTTATGCAGGATCTGCGCCAGGAACGCACTTATCTATTATTGTAGAGATGTTCCCTGGAATCAAGCTAATTCTTTATGACCCTAATAAATTTGACCCAGTAGTTAGGACTCTTACGAAAGATGTGTATAAAGAATACTTTACGGATAAAGTAGCTACTAGACTTGCATCTAGTGTTTCTCCTGGCACAATGCTTTTTGTTTCAGATATTCGTACCGAACCTACCGACGCAGGTGTAACTAAAGATATGGCTATGCAGAAAAAGTGGATTGAAATCATGAAACCACGCAAGAGTTTGCTTAAATGCCGTTTACCGTATGGCGCAGGTAAGTTCAAATACTTTAAAGGAAAATTCTGGATTCAGTGCTTTGCCCCTCAAACGTCTACCGAAACGCGTCTGGAAATAGAAGGAGTTCCTGAAATAGTAGAATACGATAATAAAAAGTATGAAGATCAGATGTTTTACTTTAATACGATGAAGCGGACCATGTATTATAAGCACCGCATGACTGGATTAGGATATGATCACTGTTACGATTGTGCTGCCGAACTTTTTATTCTGCGAGAGTACACTAAGACTAAATTCAGTAAGTTGACAGTTGAAGATCTCAAGAAAAAAATAGACGAAACTATGGTACCTCTTTTCACTTCATTCAAGAAAGAAATATAACATCGGCATCTTTATTTGGCGGGTCCAGTAACTCTCGCTTGTCGTAAAATAATTTGAGAACTGCAAGAACAGTATCCATGCCAAACATGGCTTCTGGACTCAGCTGTATTCCATATTCATGGTCTTCTACAAAGTATATGGCTTTCATTTCGTAAGAATTCCTTGTAAACCAAGTCTTCAACTTTGAAGTAATGTGCCACATTCGGATATCTGGATTTTTAATGCGTAATGTTAATAGTGTTAGTACAAAACAGTACCAAAGAACATCTCCTTGCTTAGGCATTTTAGCATAAAAACGTATTTGATAAACATTCCATTTTAATCAGTTAAACATCATACACATAATGGACTCTCATATTCTGGAACTTCTTCAATCATTTGCAGACGGTAGACGTGAGTTTCTTAATCATCGAAATGTTCGTTTAATTGATTTCCGCGATAGAGGAAGTATATTAACTCGTTATTTTCAAACTGAAATGGCTATTACTGATTTGTTGACACGACTTTATGCACAGCAACAAACAAATGATATTGCAAATAGTATTGTTCGCTTGACAATTCCTTCACGATTCTTAGATCCAGTTCGAGTAACTGCTACGACTGATCAGATAAATAATAGTTTGATTACTCGTGACGTACAGGATTCTCCTTGTGCAATTTGCCAAGAAGCTATTTCTTCTGGCGGCGTGGTTTTACGACACTGCTCTCATGGCTATCATCGGTCTTGCATTTTGCAGTGGTTTTCGTCCAGTGTGCGATGTCCAACCTGTCGTCACGATATTCGTGAAACGGGTCTGGCAAGTCAAACATCGTCTGCCTCAGCATAAACATAGTTTCAATAGGTAAGCCCGTAGGAGGAGTCATAAATTTAGGAATAACATAAGATTCGCCATATTGAATTCGATGTATTAATCTCCGAACATCGTGCTGTGTTTCTTTCATTAAAGATCCAACATCTTGATCTGGAAAATATTCTTGCAGATCAGAAGCTTTTGGAGGAAAGCACCGTATATTTTGTACCCATTCTGAGTTACGTTTGAAAATAGTTGGAAGTTCATTACCCGTACACAAAATCGGTACTTTTCTAGTTTTATCTTTAATCCATTCAATAATCTTGTTCTGGGCATGCGGATCTGATCCATCAACTTCATCCAAAATTACACAAGTTTTTTTAGTAGTTTCTCCCCTCAGCAACGAATGTATGTTGATGGGAGAACGACATGCGTCTTTAATTTTTTCTACGTCTTCAAAGCTACGAATTGTTCGGCTCGCATTAATTTCAAGTGGATCAAATCCACACGATTTAGCTGCACATATTGCAACAGTTGTTTTACCTATTCCAGGACTTCCAGTCAGAATAATTGCTTTCTGGAAGTCGGATTTTAAGTATCCTCTCAAAATTTCTTTTTCAGTTTCGTATCCAATGATCTCATCTAATGTTGTTGGTCTAAAAACTTCTGCGAACATTACTATGCTTTGTCAAAACAATCTAAACGTATTCAAAACGGAATTTTTTATATAAATAAACATATTTCAAAAGCCAGAAATGGAAGATAACATGCTTTACCTCGTGAAAGAAGACCACAAAGCTGAGGCCGAGATTTATAGTCTCGGCAAGCCGATCAAAGATGCTGATGGAAGCATCGTGGGCTACACTGAGTGTAGCAAAATCGTCGAAGTTGACGGGAAAAAACTGGCCTTTTGTGGCACGTGGATTCCTGCCCGCTTAGTCGTACGAAGGTACGGGATGAAAGATGATTCCGAAAGAAGGAAAGCATACATATACAACATGGAGCTAGACGAACTCCTCGTAAAAGAGGCCGAGAGAAAGGCCTCTTGGGACGAGTATGCAAAAAACCATTGAACCTTAATAAGTTTTTAACTTAAGGACAATACCCAGACCAGAAAGATCCGCAAGATTGGGCTACATTACATTTAGCTGCATCAGTCTGCAGTGTCTGTGCTTTGGGATCAAATGGTGTGCAATGGGTGGGATAAGTGGGTTCGCACAATCCTGATCCAGAATTAAACGTCCAGGCGTCGGGACACTGTGTTTTTACGGCATTATATACCGTTTGTGGGTTCACGACAAACTTATAAATTACCAGAAGTAAGACAGTAAATATAACTGTTGCAATAACTCCAGTAATCATGCCGTAAGAAGCCATTCTTGTTTTTCTGACGAGAAAGTAATGGAGGTCGCACGACACTTGATAAATACGTATTTCAAGGACACAACAAATCCCATGACTCGACACCAGCTAGATTCGTATAATTATTTTTTGAAAACTAAAATACCCAATTTCATTAGAGATTTTAATCAAGATTCTAAGAGTGCAATTATTATTAAACTTGATCGCGAGGAAGAGCGTAAGATAAATATTTTTATTGGAGGACAGGATGGAAGTAAAATAAAGTATGTACCCTCGTCAGATGAATCGGGAGTTATTCTTCCTCATTTTTGTCGGTTAAATAACCGTACATATGCAGTTGATTTGCGTGCTGATATTATTGTTGAATACACTATTGGAAGTGAAGTCATTACACAAACATTTTCGGATATTCTGATAGCTAAATTTCCACTTATGCTTAAAAGTTCTCTGTGTTATCTTTCCGAGATGACATCTGAAGAGCTTTATGAAGCAGGTGAGTGTAAGTTTGAGCTTGGAGGGTACTTTGTTATTGGAGGATCTGAAAAGGTTCTTCTTACTCAAGAATCCCAAGGAGCAAATATGTTTTATTCCAGCAAGAGAAAGGTACAGTCTCGTGAACAATCTCTTCTTACAAGCCGAACTGAAGTTGGACAAGCGGTGGGAAAAGTAGAGGGAGCTACAAAAGAAGAACCCTTTGAATTTATTGCTGCAGTTCGATCAGTGAACGAGTCTGGAACTAAAGGACCCTTTTCTCATTTCCTGATAATTCCGCCTAAAAATATGAAGCCAGATGATCCCGAAAAAATTGCAAAGGCTTCTGATTATGCGGACTTCACTACAAAACGTCTAGCTGAAATTACTCTTCCTGGATTTCAGAATCCAGTTCCTCTTTTCAGTGTTTTCAAAGCTCTTGGTGTTACAAATCACAGAGATATTTATAATATAATTCTGTTTGGAATATCGGATGAACAGAAATTGATGTATGATGAAATGTTTACAGAACTTATTATAACCCACGAGAAAGAGGTTGCAAAACAATTAGATGCCGAAGAGAATAAAGAACAAGATGCTGATATGTTAGTTCTCAAAAAACAAACACGTGTAGGCACTCAATCCGCTGTATATATGAATCTTTATAACGATATGTTTCCTCATTGCGAAAAACATTCTGCAGATGAAAGTGCTGCTTCTTTTTACAAACGTAAAGCTTATTTGTTGGGAATGATGACTAAAATTGCAATGGATGTTGCGCTTGAAATTAATCCAAAAACTGACAGAGAGCATTATCGATTCAAGCGTCTTGAAGCCTCTGGCGAACTTATGTTCACAGAATTCAAACGTATTTATCGAGATGTTATGAAACTCATGACGCGTCGTCTTGACGAACGCGTTTTCTATGAACGTGAAAACTATTCGGGTCGTAAAATTGCAAACGTTATTCGTCAAGGAGCCATTCACGAATTTTGGAAATCAAATATTTTTATTGCAGAATTTGAAAAGTCATTCAAGGGAATGTGGAATAAAACTGCAGGTGTTTCGCAAGAACTTATGCGCTTTTCTTATCTTGGCTCGATCGCTCATTTGCGTCGAGTGAATGTGGATACTGATAAAGATACTAAAGTTCTGGATATTCGGCGCATTCATGGAAGTTCTTGGGGGTTACTCTGCCCTTGCGATAACCCCGACGGTCGTGAAGTTGGTCTTGTAAAATCATTATCTCTATTCTCCCAGCTTTCAACAACCTTTCCATCTGAAATAATCAGGAAAATGGTATTTGCTTTTAAATACTTTATCCCTCTCACAAAGATCAATCCTGCAAGTTGGAATCCTCAGTGGACAAAGGTTACTCTGAACTCTGATATTCTTGGAGCATTCACTGAAAAAACTGACGACTTCCACTATGAAATTCTTGAAAAAAGACGAGCTCGTGAAATACAGAAAGACGTTTCTTTGCGATGGGACCGTTTTTATAACGAGTACATTATTTCGACAGATTCAGGTCGTCCAATTCGTCCCATATATCGTGAAGGGGCTACTGAAGAAAAAGTCAAGCGGATAAAGGATTGGGCGAAGATGGACACTGACGTAATTGATTACGTGGATGCAGAAGAAACTGAAAGTTTGATGCTGAGCATGACTCCTTTTTCTCCAGATAAACGATCTGAAATTCATGGAAGTTTATTGTTTTCAGCTTCTGCAAGTGTAGGTCCCAATTTTGATTTCAACACGGTTGTGCGTGATTTCTTTAGTTGCCAACAGCTCAAACAGGCTGCGTCGTGGTACAATACTGCTTTCAATAAACGATACGATACTATTGCTACATGGCTCAATTATGCCCAGCAACCTTTGTCCCAAACGTGGACGTACCGCCATGTTAATGGGCGTAATGGATGTATTGGCTACGGAGAAAATCCAATTGTAGCTCTTGGCATTTATTCAGGTTATAACCAGGAAGATTCAATTATTTTAAACGAGACTTCTTTGAAACGCGGAATGTTCAATACTACTTACTACCACTCCTACGACTTTTCGGAAGAAATGATTAACTTTACAGAACAAACGCATACTGATTTTGCAAATGTTTCAAATAATGCAAAGTATCGAGAAACTGTTATTCGCAAACAGGATGTTATTTATGATTTTCTGGATGACGATGGTGTTATCAAAGTAGGTTCTCCAGTAACTGACAAGACAGCTCTTGTTGGAATGGTAAGCGCAATTCGAGATAAAGCTCTTCAGATTATTGGATATAACGATGTAACAAAAATACCTAAACGTGCCCAGCATGGAATAGTTGAATCAGTGTACCGTTATATAACACCTGATAATTTGCAAGGTGTCAAGATCAGAATTGCAGAGCATCGTCTTCCAGTTGTTGGAGATAAGTTTTCGGCTCGTCACGGACAAAAAGGAACGTGTGGATTCAGTATTCCTGAAGAAGATATGCCTTTCACTGCAAATGGTTTGAGGCCTGATATGATTGTAAACCCACATGCATTTCCGTCTCGCATGACGATTGGTCAGTTCATTGAGACAATGTCAACTAAACTAGGTATTCATCTTGGAAAACTTGTTGACTGTACTGCTTTTTCAACTTCAAACAGAATCCCAGAAGTTAAAGATAGTTTATTAAAATCGGGATTCCATCCTTACGGTCATGAATTGATGTATAACGGTCAGTCTGGAGAAATGATGGAAGCTGAAATATTTATGGGACCGACCTATTACATTCGATCTAAACTAATGGTAGATGACAAGATCAATTATCGATCTACGGGAGGAAAAACACTTCTCACCCATCAACCGACCGAAGGTCGAGCAGATGGAGGAGGGTTGCGTATTGGTGAAATGGAACGTGATATTCTCTTAGCTCACGGAATGAGCAAATTCATTAATGAAAGCAGTTTAGAACGTTCAGATAAAACACGTATTCAATTTCAGCCAGAGTTAGGTTACTTTGAATCTCGCGATTCTCTTGTCAGCACATCGATGCGTACTTCCTATGCACTTGGTCTTTTCCTCCGAGAACTCGAGTCCATGCATATTTCAACTCATCTTGCTTCGCCATTCTGAAGTAAAAATTTTCCATTTTAAATGGTCAAATTTAAGTCTAGAATTACTGCAGTAACAACTGCTGAATTTTGAACTTGGGGATGTTTAACTCCGTGAAGAACTTTTGATATCATTGAAAATCCATTGGCAAGGACATCTTGCTCTTTATCAGTAAGATCCTTCAGAACCTTCAACTGGTAGTACTCTGTAAAGAGGACCGCCAGTTGAATTGATAGGTTTGAAAGAATGTACGGATGATCTTCTTTCTCAATATGTGAGCTGATCAATTTCAGAAGAAATTCTAATTCTTCTTCTGGAGTTAACATTTTTACTTCGGTTGTACTTTATGAAAAAAGATTCATTTTCATGTAAAAACGGCGGTGGCTACCTAATCCTAATCTTCTTGAAGATCATCACCACGTCTACGCCTGTATGGCGTTCCATGTGGTGAAACCTGTAGAGGATCGACATTGTCATTGCCTCATCTTCATCTTGGAAGGGGAGCATATAGAATGTATTGCTCCCCTTCGGAATGAATCCGATCGCTGCCTTGCAGAAGAGAATCGACCAAGCAACATTCTTAGCGTGTTCATCAATCTGAAGCATCTCGATCGGAGCCTTAAAGGCTTGTTCAGGGATTCCTTGCGGTCTTTCAACCGCAGCCACCATCTCGGAAGGAGGAACTGCAGTACGAGCGGTAGTGCACGTATTTCCCATCTCAAAATAGTTATCGAATAAAAGGCGTAGTTTAATTTAGCGTTTCTTCAATCTTGAGATTAACTGCTTTTACGGAAAAGATTCCATTTTAAAGAAGAACGGATTTTATCATTAGAGAAGTATAGATGTTAAAAGAAGAAATGTCTGACCATCTTTACGTAATCAAGCGCGACGGATCCAAGCAACCCGTATCATTTGATGAAATTCTCCAGCGCATTCGTAAATTATCGGATGGGCTCGAGCATGTGAATCCTGATTTGGTGGCCCAGAAAGTATGCAATCAATTGACTGATGGAATGTTGACTTCAAAGCTAGATGAATTTGCTGCAGAGACGTGTGCAATGATGCAGGCGCGATACCATCCTAATTATGGAACGCTAGCATCCCGCATCGTAATTGATAATCACCAGAAAACTACCCCTTCAACTTTGCTAGATTGTGTTGAGAAATTGTATCATGGAAAGATTCAGATTGTTTCAGATAAGTATCATGATTTGGTATGCAAGTACAAGGATGATTATGAAAAGATGATTGATTACACAAGGGATTTCAATTTTGATTATTTCGGATTCAAAACGCTGGAGCGCGCTTACCTTCTCAAATCAAATGGAATTGTCATTGAACGTCCCCAGCATCTCTGGATGCGCGTGGCAATTGAACTTCATGAAGGTGATTTTGCTAAAGTACGTCAAACATATGATGCTCTTTCGGAAGGATACTTTGTGCACGCAACGCCTACCCTATTTAATGCAGGAACCCTAACTCCTCAACTAAGTTCGTGCTTCCTTCTGAAAATGAGCGATGATTCAATCAAGGGAATTTATAAGACTTTGGGCGATTGTGCCCAGATTTCAAAGTGGGCTGGAGGAATTGGCCTTTCTATTCATAATATTCGTGCCCGTAATTCTCGTATTCGCGGAACAAATGGCGAATCCACAGGCATAGTTCCAATGCTCAAAGTGTATAACGATACTGCAAAATATGTCAATCAAGGGGGTAAGCGCAACGGTTCGTTTGCAGTATACCTAGAACCTTGGCACGCAGATATTGAAGATTTCCTCAAACTTCGCCTTAACCAGGGCGCGGAAGAGGAACGTGCTCGTGATCTATTTTACGGTATGTGGATTCCTGATTTGTTTATGAAACGCGTCGAGGCAAATAGCGGGTGGACGCTCATGTGTCCTTCTGAATGTCCTGGACTTGATTTGAGTTACGGAGATAAGTTTGAGGAACTTTATACCAAGTATGAAGCAGAAGGTCGTGGACGTAAAGTTCTTCCTGCCCAGAAAATTTGGACAATGATTCTGGATGCCCAAATTCAGACGGGAAATCCTTACCTTTGCTACAAGGATGCCGCTAACTTAAAAAGCAACCAGAAAAATATTGGAGTCATAAAGAGTTCAAATCTTTGTGCTGAAATTATGGAGTTTACGTCTGAGAAAGAAACAGCAGTTTGTAATCTTGGATCTCTGTGCCTTCCTAAATTTGTGGAAGACGGAGTGTTCTTCAATTTCCGCAAGCTTCGTGAGTATACGTATATTCTCGCCCAAAACTTGGATATTGTAATTGATCGAAACTTTTACCCGACTCCCGAAACTAAATTTTCGAATCAAAAGAACCGCCCAATTGGAATTGGAGTTCAAGGACTTGCTGATGTATTTGCAATGCTCCGTATGCCTTGGACTTCGGAAGAAGCATCAAAGCTTAATGCTCTAATTTTCGAGAACATGTATTACGGTGCATGCCAGGCAAGTATTGATCGGGCAGAACAGCTCACAAAGTTTGAGTTCTGGCGCCATGTTCCTGTTCTGGATACCAAGGGTCATTATCCTGCCTATGTAGGATCACCTACTCATGCTGGCAAGTTTCAATTTGATCTGTGGGGCGTAAATCCTACTCTTGACTGGGAACCTCTTCGTGAAAAGATGGCCAAGTTTGGCATTCGTAATTCTCTCTTAATTGCCCTAATGCCTACTGCCTCAACGTCTCAAATTATGGGCAATAATGAATGCTTTGAACCATTCACTTCTAATCTGTATACGCGCCGAGTTCTTGCAGGAGACTTTGTTGTTGTAAATAAATATTTGGTAGAAGATCTTACCAAACTTGATCTTTGGACTTCGGATGTTCGTACTCAGATAATTGCAAATAATGGAAGCGTTCAGGGTATCCCTGAAATTCCCCTAGAAATTCAAGAACTCTATAAGACTGTATGGGAGATTCCCCAAAAGACACTTATCAATATGGCTCGCGATCGAGCTCCATTTGTATGCCAGTCGCAGTCACTTAACTTGTTTCTCAGCGAGCCCACGTATGCAAAGATATCGTCCATGCATATGTACGCTTGGAAAGCTGGTTTGAAAACAGGTTGTTATTATTTGCGGACTAAGGGAGCTTCGAGTGCGCAAAAATTCACTGTCGAGCCCACTTGTCTTTCTTGCTCGGCATGAAGAATTTCTCTGTAGAATAGTATAAAATGGATGGTGATGATAGTGTTCCTACGAAAGGTGGTTTTTCTGCACTTTCCCCTGCGCATGCTGGCGGACGTCGCCGTCGTTCGGGCAAGAAGCTCCGTCTTGTAAAGAAGAAGACGGTTCGTCGTATGTTGGCCAAGAAGGGCCTCAAGATGCGTGGTGGTGAGCCTAAACCTGATGAGCTTGATGGTGCTATGGGTGGCCGCCGCCGTCGGTCTCGCCGCCGCTCGCACCGCCGTGGCATGTTTGGCTTTTAAGCTCTTCGCCAATTTGAGAAACCAATTCAAATAATTTTTCATTGAATCCGTAATGACAACCATTAGGTTCAGAAACAGTATTTACGCGCCGAGATGAAGTATTAAGCCGATGAACCAAACTTACAATAACTTCCTGCGGAGAAATCTCCCTACACATATCTTCGCGACCGCGAATAAATGCGTTAGCTTCTGCAATATTCACCGATTCATCAAACTTCTTTTCTTCCCAGAACTTCTTGGTAAAAATAAGACTTGCTTCCGAAACACGCTCGGACATCTGAAGTGTGATTGGAGGAACATTCATGAAAGATGTATATTTTGTGATATCGTAGCAAGGAATTGTAGTACAGAACGCACAGTCTCTCGAAGGTTCTTTCATCATCATTGCTGTGCGCTGAAGAATGCTGTTATTGGGATACACATCATCGTCATCCATAAATGCCACAATATCATACATTGCCTTTGAGACACCCAAATTGCGCTTCTCTGAAATACCCATTTTCTTGTCGCACCGAACATACACTACATTTGGAACTCCAATTAATGTATCTTCGATTGAATCATCACCATCGTCAATAATAATCCACTCCAGCTTATCTTCAGGATACGATTGAATCATGTAAGAATACTTTGCAAGAGGCATAAAAATACGTCTGTCTTTAGTTATGGTTACAATCGATACATCAGGAAGAGAATTTTCTTTAGGAAGAGTATCTTTCAAGCAATAAGGTTCAATATTCTGAGATACCAAAAGTTCTTTCATTCGATTAATCCACACATTGTGACGTTTCACATATGCTTCTCTAGCTTGAGTGGATCCTCTGCGCTTGTATTCAAAATCTGTATAGCAATATGCTTCAAGCTCAGAAACAACACTGTCTACATTTATTTCGACAAGTTGCCCAAGACACTCTGGCACATCGTATGTTTCACGAACAGAAGCATAATACACAGAATCCATAGAATCAGGAGCCAAGTTATCTTTAAAAGGACTTATGGGTGAAAGAAGCAAATTGCATCCTGCAGACATAGATTCATTGACTACATGTCCAAACCCTTCACACGCAGAAAGACACACGCAAAGTCCACACTCTTTCATCAAAGAATTGTAATCCGATTCGCTCATAACTTCGGCATATATTTTTACTTTATCTTCAAGTTCGGGAGGAACATAAATTGTTAATGCCGAAGGTTTGTAAACAATATTTAGTTGTGGAAGCTTTCGGTAAAAGTCAGCATCTTTCTGTCGAATACGATCATATGCTTGCAGGATAGGTTTAGGGTGTCGAAAAATATTACGACCAACGGGAACAATGGCCTTATGGTAATTTTTCTTTTCTGAAAGATCCCAACATTTATCCAGAGAAGACCATCCAATATTTAGAGTCTTTACGCCAAACCCATTAAAAATATTGTAACATTCGGTGGTTTTTGCCCAAACTTCATCAATTGATTTCAAGTAAGGAATCCAACTTTTATAAGTCCATTCGGGATTTGGAATCCAAACATTCTTACGTGCAAATGAAAATAGAGCAGGATTCATAACTTCAACAAAAATATTCATTTCAGCGTCGGGACATTCAGGTAACATATGTGGTACACGCGTCAATTTTACCTCTGGGATAAATGCTGTGATAATTGCTCTCAACAAATTCACATCTTGCATCAGTCCAGTATTTTCCTGGAAGTTTGAGATGATATTAATTCTCATTTCACCTATAACCTATTTACGGAGTAAACGTCTTGTCATTCTTCCGCGAGGAGGATGGCGCAATGTTTTATTTTTTGTTCCAAGATACCCTAGGTAAGTTTTCCAATCTAAGTTTGAACACGTTTGAACAAATACTGCAGGACGATCCTTGAACCATTTAACATCTGAAGTTCCACACCATCTCCAAAAAATAACTGGGTCGTCTATCATAATTTCTGTTTGAGTTTCTTCAGTAAGTTTTAAACATAATTCTTTCATTTCTGCAGATCCAAATCCATAATAAGGATTAAAAATATCTTTCTTGAATTCTGAATCTTCGGCGACAAATACAGAACCGTTCCAACCTACCTTTGTAATGGGTCGGAATGATCCCCACGTTCCATCATAAATAAAAAGTTGATTATTAAATTTTGCGTATTTAGAATCTCTGAAAATACAGACTTCCATTACTTAATTGTGTAAAACCTTCTGGCTCAGGCTAGCGCATCTAACCATACGCCCGCCTCATCTCCTACAACATTTAGTTCGGCAAGAAGAGCGGTAGCTTGAACATACTTCTCGGTATCATCTAGAATCTTTGAAAATTCGGCAAACTTATTTTGCAAGATCTCGCCTTTGGATATTTGAGGCTTGAATTCTTCATCGAATCCAACAAGTACATTTGTCAGTCGATTGATGTGGCCGATACAGCACATCTGAAATGATTCGGCACATTCTTGCTGTAGGCGCTTTATCAGTTCTCGCTGGACATCTTTCTTTGGCTCAGCTTTTATTTTGGCCCAAAGATGATCAAGAACATTCTTGTAGAGCCAATCATTTTCTTTACAGCAAGTGGGTTGAGTGTACCAAATATTCATATCAATATAAATTCTCTCATCAACGGCTACACGATTATAAATTTTTGTCCATTCAGTTCGAATTTCAGTCATCGTATTTTGCGTTGCAGGAATAGGGATTTTCATCAACAATTCAATGCTTTTGTTGGTTTGCTCTGAGACTGCAGCGGTATGTACGTTCTGATTATCACGAGCCAATCTTGCCAAATCTGTTTGTTGAACTGGTGGAATAATAGGATACATCGCTGCAATTTGTGCGTTAGTTACATTAGGTTGGCGGGCTACGTATTTGTGGCGGACACACCTCATAGCATTATGAACAACTTGACCAAAGTATTCTGGCGAATAAATAGTTGCTAGATCCATTCCTTGAAGAATGGCGGTATTCTCATATATTCTTATAAATATCGGGTAATGATCACGCCTAAATTCCGTGTAGCGTTTATGTTCTTCAATCCTGAAATGTATCTTGCATATTGTACTCGTCGCATCCATCTTTCTCTTAGTGCATTGCACACCGCGTCTGTTAGCGGTACACCGATGCTCTTCGGGAACTTCTTCATGCACATGACAAAATAATCCGTGAGTAGCGTTCTTCTTGCATCGGCGGTCAGGAAGTCCTTCCCATCGATGGCCGCATATCAGAACAGCGGTAGTTAATATTTTTGCATGTTGGGCGCATTTTCCATTAGTTTTAGCATTTCGTTTACATCTTAATCCAGTAGCTGTTGTAGCAGAGCATTTCTCCATCTTTACAACTTCTTATATCCTTAGACTAAAATTCGTTTTAAAAAAAAGATTTCAGTTCGTTTGAACGACTACCATATACGTGGACGTTTGTAGGGTTGGCGATAGGAGGAGCAAATGATTCAATATCTTTGCGATAGAATATGTAGAATTCTACTTCAGAGTAAACTTTTCCAGACACATATCCAATCGTACGACGGTTAAGATCTTCCAGTTCCTCGGAGATCATTTTGGGGTTGTTCTTTGCGTACATCAGATAATAACTTCGCATAATAATCTTGATATCGTCTTCATTCTGTTTATCAATATTGTACTTGTTCCCGCTCATTAAATAAACTTGATCACGAACAGCCTTTTGGATATGATTAATATTATCCTGGCTGAAAAACACTACATTCAGAGGAGTTTCTTTGTGCTGGGTTCCTACAAGATCTTGGCGGTGAGTGTCTCCGAACAAAGCTGGACCTGGAGAATACAGACTATACGGGCGGGCTGCAAAGTCTTTAGTTGCAGGATCATTAATATTGGGACAATAGCCTCCATTTGCAGGGGGAGGGTATTGCTTTGACGTAGACGTCATGTTGTAACGATTTTCGACATGAGGATCTTGGATCTTCTCAAGAACTGACTTCTCCATTTACTGTAGTTCAAGCATTTTTTCGTAAATGTCTGACTGAAGAACTTCTTGTATTTGCAAAGTCAACGAAAAAGTAGCTCCTCGCATATCAATAACTCTCCCGAAAGAATCGAGCAATTCTATGTCTATTGTTTGGAAGTTTGTGGGTTGTTGGAAAAAGTATTCGTTCAGAATAGTGTTACTCGTATTGGTCATGTACTGAATTGTATTCTTAGGAGCAGTTAGCGGTATTTTCATAAACGCTCCAAATTCTGTTTGATCAGGATTCTGATGACGAATAATATACCAGTCGTTAAGTTTCAAATATACGTAGGTATCCTGAACTGTATCTGGAAAAGTTTCAGATTCAATAGAATGAGTGTTTGCATAGTGTTTTGATTCCGTATTGATTTTAGATGAATAGTTTAATTGATTGAACCCCAGATTGTATCCAATACCGTTTCCATACATGTTATCTTTCGTCTTTGGAAAATCAATTGAGAATGGTTTTGTGAGAGAAACTCCATTACCAGCATCATTTTTCCTGTTAAAAATAATAAATCCATTAGAGGCATCAATTTCTGCACTTATATCTTTGTAATCTGGGTCTGGCGTAGTTCCGAAATAATACGAATTATCTGTAGGCCTGCGCTGTTTCTTAATTAAAGCATTAATTACCAGCAAGAGATCGTTTGAATTAACGGGGTTTATGGGTTGTGTTGGGCCCGTAGGTCCCGACGCTCCTGTAACGTCAAAGTTATTTGAGCTGTCTACAATTTCTGGCGAACCTGGCTGAATGAAATAGTTTCCTGGAGGAATCCGTATTACTTTATCAGGTGCTCCTCCGTATGTATCTTTCAACGTAAAATGCGTATTATTTCTTCCTACAGCTCCCGATGCTCCTGTAAATGTATAGAAGCAATTCAAAAATTCAAACGATGTTACTTTAACTGAAAATATATTTTTGTAAGCTCTAGAAGCCCTAAATAAAAAATGTGTCGAGTCACTTGCAGGAATAACGTCTCCTGGAACTGTTGAACATGTAGGAGATGAAAGATCGACTACAGTTGGGTAAGCTCTGAATTTTCCGTCGATATTTATTCCATATGTTCTAACATTTTTATCAAAGTTGAAACTGGCTTTCCCGTCATTATCAGTTCTAGGTTTTGGCTTGATGACGTGCTGGGGCTTATTTCGATCTCCGTGAAATTTATTGAATTCGTCTTTATCTTCAACTTCGTTGTCGGACAATTCATCGACATTAAAAGCATCGGCGTTATCTCCATCGTGCTCATGCGCATAGACAAGAGCATTTGGAGCTTTTTCTTCATAAACCTCGGCTAGAAGTTGTTGATACGTAACTTCTTGCATTGCCAGGTTTGACTAAAGTGCATGAAAATCTCTACATATAATAATGTCATTCTTAAGTGCCAGCAACATAACAGCTCTAAAACGAGAGCGCCTTACTTCATTAGGTATTGCAACTTGTGGCCCTACGGGGATCGTTGGACCCACTGGAAATTCTGGACTTACTGGAGCAACTGGACCACCAGGAACGCCAGGAAATCTGTCAGGCCTTTTGTATTATTTCCATGTAGCCAACCCTCCCGCTCAAAATCCAGGTCTTGGAGCAAGTGGAGCAAGTGGATTTATGGATAATACTGCAAGAGATGGTCCTGATGGAGGAGTTACAGGAACTGACGGAGTTGTTTATAATGGATACTTTTCTGCAATCACTCCTCCAGCATTGACTCCAGGACCTGTTTTACTAGCTTCGTTAAAAACTGGTGCAGGTGATCCAGGATTATCTCTTATTTCTAAAGGAACATGGGGGTTTAGTACTCAAATTTATTCGTACGATTTTACTACTATTTCTGCTCCAACAGGAATAGTTGGAATTCCAGTTAGAATTAGGGTAGATCTTTATGGAGCTACTGGCGGTGGAAGAAGTCTTATTGCGACAAATGCAGGGTTTGAATACCCTCTTCTCAATGGATACTCTGACCTTGTACAGAACATAAATATAACAATAGTCAATGATGTGATGATCCCAAGCCCAGCTTCAACTTATTTGGAAGTTGAATTTTGGGTTCTGGCGGGAGCAATAGTAACTCCAGTTCCTGCAAATTTTTCAGTCAGTCAGCGTATTGAATTCTGGACCAACGGCAATTCCACCAGTCAAGTTGTATCATCACTACCTCCGCCTCAAGGACCTAGTGGTTCCACAGGCTCTACAGGTCCTATTGGCCCTACGGGTGTAACAGGTTCCACAGGTCCTATTGGTCCCACGGGTCCAGGAATAACTGGTTCTACGGGTGTAACTGGGCCCGTAGGTCCTACTGGGCCTCCGATACCAAAAATAGTTACATTCGGTAATACAGGAACAAGTGATGGAGTTAGAAGCGGAATAGTTATAACTCATTTAGAAGGTATTCCTAATGGTGGAGGCTGTGGATTTTTTAACTATTTTGAACCTAGTACATTAGCTTCTACAGGGTTTCAATGGTATAAAATTATTGCACCCCCTTATATAGTTGTTATAACTGGAAGTGGATCTGGCGCTTCATATCTTATAACACCTGGAAGTGCTGGAACTATTACGGTAACTCCTTCTACCGCTAATACAGCTTGGACAGCAACTACTGTTTGGTTCCAAGCTTAAGTGAATCAATACATCTACAGTTTCTCCAAATCTTCGCGCCACAACTGAGGAGCTGTTTTTCCTTCAAGCTCTTTGATTTGAGATCGCAGTTCCTCCAGATCTTTCTCGTGCTTGAGTGCGTGCTTGAGAGTTAGGGAAGCAATGGGTAGATTGAGAAGGTAATTGAATTCTCCATCGATGCGTACAAACTTATCTGCATCCAGCAAAGAATCACATTCCTCAGGACTCTTTTTGCGAAGTTCAGGACGTGGCTTTTCCTCGCACTGCTGGCGAATGAAGCGCACGACGTTCTCGTGGTACGGCAACTTGTCACGGAGAGTCTTGAGCATATACGCAAGTCGTTCACGATATAGACGAAGACGTACGGTCGTAAACTCACGCAGGATCTCTTCCACTGACTCGTATTTCTGAATCACGCATTTTGAATTGAAGCAGTGCATGTTTGTCAAACGAATCTTATCTACCAACATCTTTTCAATAATTTCAGATCCACCCGTTCCAATTTTCACTTTCACGAACACGTCTGTATCTGTAGACGTATCCGTGTAATCCTTGATAGTTCCTTCCGTGAGCATCTTGTCCAGCTTCTCTTTGAAATCAGACGTCCATGTTTCCACGGGAAGTTCAGTAATAGTTATCGTATCGCCTTCAATTTTGTAGAGACCTCGTACCTCATACTCATTGCGTGAGAGTTTGGTTATCGTGCCTTTGAATTTGGAATAGTAAGGCGTAAATTCTTTATCAAGACCTTTTCCAGTCTTCATCCATTCGAGCATTGCTTCCTTGAGTTCAGCGGGATTGAATTGGGGAACAAAGGTGCTGTAGCCCGTGCCAATACCTCGCGATCCATTTACGAGAATCATTGGGAGGATAGGAGCATACCAGTCTGGCTCGACTAGCACACCATCATCATCACGGTACGTCAAGCACGGAAAGTCAGAAGCAGGAACCAGTTTCTGGACGTGTGGTTGCAGATATGTATGAATGTAGCGGGGAGACGCTGAATCCTTACCGCCCTGTAAGCGTGTACCGAACTGTCCCTGCGGAACAAACCACGGCATGTTATTTGAGCCAACAAAGTCCTGCGCCATACCGACAATGGCATCGTTCAGCGAAGCCTCGCCGTGATGGTATCCCGAATGTTCCGAAACATATCCTGCAAACTGCGCAACACGAATTTCGGATTTGAGATTACGTTTGAATGCAGAGAACAGGATCTTGCGCTGAGATGTTTTAAGACCGTCCATCATGTTAGGAATTGATCTCTCCAAATTGTAGTTCGAGAAGTGAATGAGGTCTTTGTTAACAAAGTCTTCATATGTGACAGACGTGCATGCGGGGACAATATCTTCGCGCTTGTAAGTCTTGAGCCAATCCTTACGGTCGTCGGCTTTGGACTTATTGAAAGCCAGCTCAATACAGTCGTCGCTCTTTGCAGCAAATGTGTAGGGTACAATATTTGGGGTCTTGAAATATTCTTTAGCCTCGTCGCGCGTAGACGTGCCAAGTCCCTTGTAGTACTTGACATGCCAGCCTTTGGAAGCGGGAGTCTTGCGCCACTCTTCGTACTCGTACTGCGTGAAGAACGATTTTACGACTTTAGATTTGGTTGCTTTTACGATGGGAGTTGCCATGAAAGTAATGAATCCGCCAAGCGTAATAAGCTCGTGCCACAACTCGTGAAACAAGTTTATCAGCAGACCGCGAATGTGCGAACCGTCATAATCCTGATCGGTCATGATCATGATACGGCCGTAGCGCAAAGATTTCAGATCCTTGTATTTTTTGCCAGACTCGAGACCGATAATCTTTTTCAAGTTTACGATCTCTTCAGTTTGCTCGACTTTCTTCTGTGAAATATCTTTTACGTTTAGAAGTTTACCCTTGAGGGGAAACACGCCGTAAGTCTTGCGCTGTTCCTGGCTGAGACCCGAAAGAGCCATTGCCTTAGCCGAATCGCCTTCTGTGAGAATCAGGATACAATCCTGGCTCTTTGAAGTGCCTGCCATGACAGCATCGTCTAGCTTGGGTATCCCCGTAATCTTGCTTTGCTTTCGGCCGTCGGTCTTTGCACAATCTTTAATATCTTTCAAATTCTGTTGCTCGAGCGCGCGGTTCACGGCTTCCAGTTTCTGGACGCATTTCTTGAGGAAATCTTCAGGTAGTTTGCATGAAACTTTAGAAGTCATGACTTCTTTAGTCTGCGAACTGAAACTTGGATTCTCCACAAAGCAGTGAATGAACACTGCAATAGAATCGCGGATCATTGAAGGCTTAACTTTGATTTTCTTCTTGGTTTCCAAGTGATTAGATATGTGCGAAACAATCTGGTTAGTGATTTCATCTACGTGCTTACCTGAACGAGTCCAAATGCCGTTGACAAAACTTACGCTGAAGAATTTATCGGTAGGCGTGTCTGAAACTGCAATGTTCCATCCATCCTGGGGGCTTACTGAAATGAGTGTAGATTTATCGGCCAAGTACCACGACGCATAGCTCTGGAGATCACGGCACTTTACGAGTTCATCGTTGAAGTGGACCTTGACTTCCTTGCCTACAGTCATTGCGAGATCATAGACACGGCGCTTAATCACTTCCAGAATTCCAGAAGGGATTAGAGGCGTCTTCCATCCAAATCTAGCAAAGTCTGGGGTCCAGGTAATTTGCACGTATGAGTTCTTGACTTTGCATTTGGTGATTGTAGGCTCATTAATTTTGGTCATGTTGTTCTCAAACACTTGGGAGTACTTGAGGCCACGAGGAGCATCTACGACAAGAAGCTCAAACTTGGAAGCAAAGATGTTGACGAGCTTGACGCCGTAACCGTTCTTTCCACCCACAAGTTTCTTCTCGGACTTATCGTAGTTTGTTGAAGTCAGCAGTTCACCGAAAATCATCTGGGGAATGTAAACTTCATACTCTGGGTGCTTCTCCACGTCAATTGCTTCACCATCGTTCTTAATTGAAATTGTATTTTCAGTTGTGGAAATTGTGATATTCTTTACGGGATCTGCGGATTCTTTCTGGCGCAGACGCACGACGTGATCGTGTGCGTTCACCAGCAGTTCATCAAAGAGTTTATAGAATCCAGGATTAAAGTCAATTGTTTTCAATTCAAATTTATCTTCAGAAACGACGTAATGATCTTCGCTGGCATTCTCAATGCTGCCGATGTAAGTATCAGGCAGAGAAAGGATGTGTTCGCGATGAGTGTGTTTACGGTATTTGGATTCCATAGTATGTTGTGATGTTCAGGTTCGGCCTCCTTCTAAATCCGTTTTATCAAAACGAATTTTTACATAAGACTATACTTAAGAATAAAAATGGTGTTGTGCCGAGGTTTCCGCAACAGCGGTATTCCCTGCACATACGATGCAAAGAAAGGTGATCTGTGCAAGCTACACTTTAATTCGAAAGCAAATTGCCCAGTAGAATGGGAACGTAAGCAAATAAAATTAAAGATAAAAGGACTGCACAACGAAATCGATTCTTTGAATATGAGTCCTCTCACAGAGGCAGATACAAAGTATGTCGAAGTTCAAAAAATTAAGAACGATCGAAAGATTCTCCGCGAAAGGGAGAGATATAATCGGGACTATAACAGATACCGCTATAACTATAATGGTCACGATGGTTTCGATCTAGATGAAGAGGATAATATCCCAGACGAAGGTGCAGCTGCACCAGAGCCCGTGGCCTTTCATCTGGACAACCAAAACGTCCACCGCGTCGAGACCGTATCTTTTGTAAAGGATTCGGTTTCAAAGATTGCGGCCATCAAGATTGATGACCCCGATTTTGTGTGGAATGTATCCCGCGTCTCAAAGACGCCTGGAGAGATCATTATTCGATGCTCTCTCACCCCCGCAGCAACAGTGCTTCTCATTCAGAAGTATGTTGCTTCCGACACAATCTACAACATGATGCCTGGAATTTATGGCAAAGTGCTGGATGGTGTCCTACAGTTCATCAAGAAGTCAGAAGACTCGGAGAACCTGTACAAGACCCTAAAAATTGAGCTCGAAGATAATGTCGAGATGTGCGCACAGGGAAACCTGTCCCGTCTCTGTAATGTCCTCGGCGGATACCTCGAAGGTATCTCAACAGCTTCCATCGCCGAAATTCTCGGCAACCTCCTCCCTCCTCTGGCATCTATTGCCGATCTCGCGACGCGCTACACAGCCGCTGTCGAGATAATGAAGACGTATGACGTCCCCGAAGAGAAATGGGAAGAGTGGTTTACGCCTCTTGATATCACAAAAGATGATGTCAGCGCGTTGGCTATCGCTGGAGTGCTCTAAACAAAAACGGATCTTTTTAATTTAGGCACTTTAATATCGCCCTCCAGGGCAGATTCGCCTTTGTAAGTTTCTTCGGACATGAACATTTGCGAATTATAACAAGTTTTCAAAAGTACTTGGTAAAAAAAATTTGGAGCTTCAATGGCTCATCGGAGAAGAGAAAACAATTTGTAAAAAAACGGTCGCACGGTCTGTGAGATAGTTTTTTTATTGCGATATATAAAATGTCTATTGTCGGAATGATTGCTCTTGCTATTCTTGCAATCTATTGGTACTGGTTCTTTACCAACGGTGCCCCTAAATCTTTCCCGCTGTCGTACATTATCCCAGCTATTGTAACTGCGGTAGCTCTGTATGTTTCTTCGGCTTTTTAACAAAAAAATGTGTTTTAATAATAATTATGGGAGGATTGTTTAGTAGTCGCAGCAGCGATTTTCAAATTCCTTCCGATGGTGCTGATTACCAAAAGAATATAGAATTTCGAGAATTAGAGAACACCGATTATTTGGGAAATTTTGCAAATGCAAAACAAGCTATGGAAACATTAAACAGTAAGTTTGGAACTCATTGGAAGGTGGTAAATGTCAATGCATATGTACCTAATGCTCCTCCGAGATATAAAGTAAAACCACTTTCAAGTCAAGAGAAGGCAGTAACATCGGCAGGCAGACGGAATAAAAAATCAAAGTTAAAAACAAAGAAGCGCCGCGCCTAATAAAATTTTAACTGAAGATAATATCAGTCTTGTAAAAAGCTTCATCTGAGTCATTCCAAAATCCAAATGCTTTTAATCTTTCTTCTTTTTGAGCAGTTGTTGTTAAATAATTGCAGTGAACCATTCGTGCTCTAGATTTTTTATTCAAATTGAAATAGATTTCTCCGTTAGGGTACTGTTCAGTATCTAACAGATAAATTCGATCAAGGCCACGGATTGGATGCATACATGCTTTGAAAGCATGCTGGTCATTGTATGAAGGGCTTGGATGTCCTTTTAACCAAGCGATTGATTTCTGAAGAAGGTTTCGAGAAGCCTCATTTCCTCGAACAAGAAAGAATCCAGTACAAGGAGACCAAATATCATTTTGCATAATAAAGTTTCCCGACTTGCTGAGAACATCAACTGTACAATCATTAAAAAAGTGAATATCGTTATCTACCCACATAACATCTTCATCCAAATATGTATTTGCAAGAATAACTTCAAGTTTGCGAATAGTTATTGATTTGAATTCAGGAGTGCCATATGTGGCTACTTCTTTCTGAGAAGCAAGAACGTAGCAGTGAAATAGAGACATATCTATTCCTGCTTTCATTGCAGACATAAGCATGCTTTTCATCATTGGAAGTTGGGCATCATTAGTCATGCAAATAATTCTCATTTGGTTTTGACGTTGAAAGTTTAATACTATATAAATGCCTCCCCGAAAGACAAAGCCTGTTGTAAATAAACAGATAGACGAATCGCCCGTTGTTTTCTTTCTGAAAGTATCCGATAAAAGTACGAATAGTATTCTTCCTGCAGGGGATATAACGAACTATTCAGATATTCTAAACAGTGTTGAAAAGAATGTTGAAAGGTTCAATACCGACATTCTGAAACAAGTGCTGGGTTCTGTAGTTTGTGAAAGATATTCTCCACAAACTGCTTGTTTCTGGTGCTGTCATACATTTAGCTGGTCTGCTTGCGTTATGCCGATTCACTATGATATTTACAATAATGTTTACGTATGTGAAGGCAACTTTTGTTCTCCAGAATGTGCACTAGCTCAAAACTATTCAAACCCACGCATACTTGATTCAGCAAAGTGGACTCGGCATTCGTTGTTATCTCATCTTTATGCTCCTCTTTATATGAAACGTATGTTGTCACCCGCTCCTCCACGAACTATTCTCAGAATGTTTGGCGGTCCTCTTGACATAGAACAGTTTCGCGATTATACTTCGGGAGATAACGAGTTTGTTCTTTCCGAAACTCATCCTGTTCGTCTGCTGTTTCCCACAATGAACGTTCAGGGTCCTGTTCGTGATATCAAAAAGTACGTATCTCTTTCCACTGACGTAGTTGAAAAAGCTTCCGAACAACTGAGATTAAAAAGATCGAAACCCGTTAATGTAAACATGCCTACATTAGACATGTGTATTGGAAAGAAATAGTTCAGTAATTATTAAGAGATTTATCTCCATGATCATAGCTGAAACTGCAATCATAAACATCTGTTGGTTCTAGAGGTTTTTTACTAGTATTCACTGTATAAGTCACTCCTCGAATCTCAATCTCACACTTGTACTTATCTTCTATAAGCGCAAGTTTGGTATTAATTTCGGAAATGAGTTTCTCGCTGAGAAACACAATTGTGTTATGATCAATTGCGCCCCAGTGGATAGTAAATCCAGGTCCAGGGCAGCTTGATTTTGCGTGCCAGTGCCATGGCGTAAATTCGCCAGGCTCATTGCCTACCCGAAATATCGGGTTGCACGATCCATAATCGTCAATATTAGTAAACAGATACACCAACTTCTTGGTGATATCATTCCATTGATATTTTCCTTGATTACGATACCCATCGCACGCAACATCTATTATGTCGCCGTGTGCGGGTTCATATTTCATGAACTCGAGGGTCTTCTTGACCCACATTCCAAAATGATGCACTTCTTCAATATTCTTAAAGTTGGGCATCTTTTCTTCGGTTTCATCTTCGTATTTTTGTTCAAATATCTTTGCATAGTCTGCGGACGTAATATCCATCTTATCACCAATCATTGTTTTGGTAACTTCTGCGTCAGGGATCGCGACCATCTCATGGCCGTCCCAGCGGAAATACTTATTATCAATATCATACACCTCACCTTCTGTGAGGCAGTATTCATCGTGATTTTCGAAAAGTTCTTTAGTCAGCTCTTGAAAGTCAGGCCGAGTGAGAATATATTTATACTCATCACTGGGCTTGTTCTTTGAACGTTCATTGCGATAGCAGTCCTCGTACATCTCTTTTGTGAGCATATACGTATGTGCCATCTTTTACTGGAAAATAACTTTTATAAAATTAATCCGTTTTAACTTCCTTGGATGCAAGGAATGCCTTAACTGCTTCAACTTGCGTTTGGTCAATAACTATCGAAACTTCTCGCTGAGGAACTTCCTTTTTAACCTCAACTACGGGCTCTGGCGCAGGAGCAGGAGCAACAAGTTTCTGAGGAAGAGAATCAATTACGGTATTGAGCTGTTCTTTCTGTTCTTTCGAAATAGGCAGTGCATCAACAACTTGTTCCTTTACTTGTTTTACCGACTCAACCATTTTCTGTGCTTCGACTGGTAGCAAAGATGATGGGTCAGAAATAGCCTTATCTAATTTAGCCTTTTGCTCTTCCGATAACGGAAGCATACTTGCAACTTTCTTAATTTCTTCTTTCTTGGACTGAACTTCTTTAACTAATCCAGAAACCGTTCCTCCTTTGCGGAAATGGTTAACTACAAACCCTACGGCAATAAGGCCTACTAATCCAACCGCCACAGCTCCAAGAATAGTTGCAGTAGGGCTCAGAGGTTCACTTGCCCCAGCAGATACAACGCTGGCATTGGGAACGTAAGAAGGGTAAGCAGTGTACATAAACCGAGGACTCGTGGATGCCGAAACATTTACTGGGCTTACCGTAGGCCAAGCCGTAACCATAAACAGAGGAGTAGAAGTTACTGGAATACTTGGAGTAACTGATCTCGAAGCATAAGCAGTGATTTCAAACAGGGGTGTAGAAGTACCTGTTTGACTAGGAGTTCCAGACTGGGTTCCTGAAATCGTTTGCGTATAAGACGAAGTGCCCGTATACGAACTAGTTTTAGTTTGTGTTCCCGAAATTGTTGGTGTATAAGAACTGCTGGGAGTTGCTGGGACTGCAGTTCCACTCACAGATGCTGCTTCATTGCCTACAGTCATATCAATACCGCAAGCTTGAGGGAGTGTCAGTGTAGCCGAGTAAACGCAAGTAGGGTTCTCATTAACTCCGCTCATGGACATCGTTGCTCCGCACGCCAAAGTCAACTGGAACGTGCGACTGCAGGTTGTAGATACAGGTGCTTCAGGACCATAGAGTTGATAAGAGTACTGACCGCCAGAAGTTTGATACGTGCTAAATGAGCCACAGGGATTTCCTGCATTCTGGTTCTGCATACAGGATTGATACATTACGATAGTGTAGCCAGGAGGATTGAACGTCTGTCCGTTCAGGAGTTGGTACAGAGCTTGAGGTCCAACACCTGCCATAACAGATGACACTCCGACGATTGCAGATAAAAATTTTAATAGCATTTATATTTATACAATTTTTTTAGATCATCTTCCTAAGAGCATCTATAAGTTTTTGTGCGGGAAGATTATTGAGAATCACTGGATTGAACGCTTTTGCACTTTTCCAACTGTCTATCTCCTTAATTGTGATCGGTGAAGTTTCATGCTTAGTAGTTTCCTGATCATAGTATTTAACTTCAATAACCTTAACTTCAATTTGAGGCTTCGACATCTTTACACTATTAAAAATACGGACATTTAATCCGTTTTACCCTGTAGCCATCTCAGCAATGTGAGCCTCAATCTTTACGATAAGTCTTTTGCATTCTTCAATGGTACGCTCGGCGTTGTAGTAGTCGCGTCCAATACTGCCGTCGACCGCAAAGGATCGCATAAGCATATTTGGGGTATCTTCCTCAGGGTATGGTTTAACATCGGCAAGATCGAGGTACTCCTCGGGAATCTGTGTCGGCTGTTGTCCTATCTCATTCTCGATGAGATGCATCTTTCCGTACAAACGGAAGATATTTTGCTTCAAATCGTGAACTTTGTTCATAGACTCTTCGAAAGTCATCTCTTCGACGAACTTGTAAGGGCTGGGAGGTAAGAGGACGGCCATTCTACTATTCTTCTTTTCTAAACATATTCAAGTATAAAAAGAATTCGTTTTAACGGTAAAAATCTTTCATGTCAAATGGCGTTTAATATGGGATCCATTTATGATTTATTGAAGATGCAGATGTTGATGTCTATGACTAGCTCTCATAGTCCCCTGTTCAGCATAATTGCCCTTAATGCTTACGAAAAGGCTGTACAGCATTACGGAGCATGGTGGCCATCGGTAAAACTATTCTGCTGTCCTCGCCAGAAGTCTGTTCATAGCGCTCCTCCGCCCCCAAATAAAGAAATACGTTCAGCCGTAGAATGTGAACGTATCTTGCATTCGTCTGCACAAAATCAAAAACAACAGCAAACGTTTCAGAATCATACTAGGATGGATTCAGTGATTCATCATGTAACAACTATTCCTGCAATCAAGAATCTTCTTTGCATCAGCCATAGCGATTACCTGCCTTACGAATTTGAACCTGCAGAAGTTGAGAACGATATTTACTTCCAGCTTCTGAATCTTAAACATACTGATGGCCAAATAGAGTTCATTAAGTTCAAACTGTTTTCGTACGACCACGAAGTTCAGTTCATTCAGGCATTTATTGATCGGTGCAATCTAGATTATGACCGCAGAATGGCAAATAAACTAGGAACGTCTTTGTTCTTTTTCGATATGATGACAAATAGCAAGTCCAAGAAGAGTGTTCAAAACTCCCTACCAACGTCGCATATTATCTACACGAAGCACAAGTTCCACACGACCCGAACGTTCGATAACGTTTTCTTCGAGCAGCGCAAAAAGGTACGCAAGCACGTCGAGTTCTTCTTGAAGCGCAAGGACTGGTACGAGAACAAAGGAATTCCTTACACTCTTGGCTTCATGTTTCATGGCGAGCCAGGATGCGGAAAGACATCTTCAGTAAAGGCCGTTGCAAATACTGCTCGTCGTCACATTATCAATATTCAGCTATCTGAGATCAAAACCAAATCTCAATTACGTCATCTTTTCTTTAATGAAGAAATTCACGTATATAATGGAAATACGACTGAGCGTTACACGATTCCCGTTCATGAGCGTCTGTATGTGATCGAAGATATTGATGCAATGGGGGATTCTGTTCTCAAGCGCGAGTGGCGCAAACCGTCTGCAAAAGTTGAAGAGAAACCTCGGTCTGGAGATCCCTGGCTAGATCAGGAGGAAGAGTTCAAGGAACCCATTGATCTTTCATTCCTTCTAAACTTATTGGATGGAACTCTCGAATCGTCTGGCCGTATTATTGCTATTTCTTCTAACTTCCCTGAGCGCATTGACCGTGCTCTTATTCGGCCAGGACGCATAGATATGATTGTCCATTTCAAGAAATGCAATCGCCTAATCCTGCAAGAAATGCTTAATAGCTTCTATGATCGTGTTTTTGATGACTGGACTACAGATGACCTAAATTATAAGTGGAGCCCTGCTGAAGTGAATCAGGTTCTGTTTCGCAATTTTGATAAGCCAGATGAGGCAATATCAGAATTAAAAATGTTGAATCCTGTCGATCTATACGGTTTTGAAGACGTTCCTGCAATGTCTTACGAACAGTTTGCTACTTTGCCGAGTGTATTGCCTGAGCAAGGCGAGCAACGTTCTGAATGTATTTCCACACACTCTCTTTAGATTTTGGGCTCATAGTTTCAATGTAAGATTTAAGTTTTGTAAAAATATTTACATCTACTCCAGAATATACCGAAAAATCCATGTCCATAAAAAAAGCTTCATCGCTTACCATTATTTTATCCAAGAATTTAGAAGTTGAATCACTAACGTATTTTATGACAAGCGACGGATTCGTCATTTTCATAAGCTTAAGCGTGGTTGCAAACATACCAAAATCAGAATCATCGGGATACATGTCTGATAATTCAGATACGAATGTTATAAACTGTTCATAAAATGCCTCAATCAAAACTTTTTTAGAAGCCATCTTGATCTATATATTCAATGATATTAAAGTTACTTACGCTCGACCGATCCAAACTCGCTCTTTCGTTGATTCGTCATTTGTTCCATGCGAGCCAAGACATCTGCGTTTGTTGCAGACTTAGTCTTGTCAATTGTATTTTTAGTGACTGGACCTCCTTCAGGAAGACCTGCTCCTCCCGTCGATGCTTCGCCCATTCCAATAAAAGTGTACATGCTTCCTCCTTCTGATGCAAATTGAGTAGGAGCATTCCACAAAGAATAAGATTCGCTCAAATTTCCAGAGCCTTCAAAGCCCCATGCGCTCAGTTCACCAACAGGTCCAGATGATGCAGGACCTTCTTCTTTAGTAGCTACTTCTTTACGGGAATTTGTAGGTTTGGCAATAAATCCATAAATATCTTTTCCAACAATAACGTCTTTAGTTTCAGCCACGTAAAGGGTTGGAACCTTTGTCAAAAAAGGAGGAATCTTGTCTCTGGGGAGAGTATCTACAAGGATAAACTTATAGAGACCTGCTTTATTAAGAGCTTTTAGCGTCTCAATAATTTGCTTTGAGTTCGGGCAGCGCTCGCTGTAGAACAAATAAGGTTGGGACATCGTTACTGGTCTTCAGGAAAAAAACGAATGATACATTAACGAAATGAAAGGTCCAAAAATGCAGAACATAAAAGTTCGAGGACGAGAACTTACTTGCGAACTAAAAGACTTCCCAGTTGGATTCGTGAATGCTATTCGCCGAACAATTGTATCGGGTATACCCAAAGTAGTTATTCGTGACGTTCAAATTCTCCAGAATACGACCCAGATTCCATTTGAAATGCTCAAACACCGTGTTGAAATGCTTCCGATAAATGTTCACCCAAGCGATCATACAACCATTAAAGAAGCCAAGATTGAATTACGAATTAATGCAGTGACTGAACCTCGAAATGTTACTACCGAAGAGTTTGTGGTTGAGTCTGGCCGTGAAACTATTTTGATGAAAGATCCTGATTTTGGAGATCCTATTTTATTTATTAAAGTTCGAGCAGGTGAAGTAGTTCATATAGTTGGACGCCTTGCAGTTGAAGATGAAGGAGTTACACAAGTTTCTAATATTTCCACATCATGGCATATTGATCCAGAACTACTAAAGATTGATCGCAAGAATCATATTGAAGCAGGTGGAGATGAAAAACTATTTGATAACTTTCTATATCAGAAATCTTATTCGCGCGACGAGGACGGTCGCCCTAATCATTTTGATCTAGTTCTGGAATCTGTCGGAGTTCTGAAACCTAAAGAGATTCTTCAATTATCTGCTCAAATTTTGAGAATTAAAACACAGGAGTATCTTGTTGCAGCTCTTAAAAATATTACCCGAGAGAAAGAGGTTGGGACTTACACCGTAACTCTTGATTTTGGAGGCCATACGCTTGGAGTATTGTTTCAAGAAGTGATTTATAAAAGCAAAGACGCTGAGTTTGTAGCATACGATATCCCCCATCCTCTCAAGCCACACATGGTTCTAAAATTTCATACTTCAAAACCGCCAGAGGAAGTTATTAGTTCTGCTGCAAAAAGAATTGAAGAATATTGTTCCGCTGTAGAGAATAACGATGGAGCCTCTTGAATTTGAGGCAGGTGAACTTATAAAGATTGGCGAACCATTTCCATTTGAAGAACAAATCGCGAGACCTGAATATATGCGATTTTTTACTCTAGAAGAACAAACATTTGACTTCTTTCAAAAGTCTCTACCTAACGAAAAAATCATTTCAAAAGCAATTCAAAAAAGTATAAAGAAAGAAATTGGTAGAATTGAAGAACTTTATTCTAATTTGATCGTTGTTACTGATACAGATTATAAAATTAACACAGATCGTAAATTAGGCGATATTGAGTGGTTGAGTGAAATTTATGCTCCTTTTAAACTAAAGTCATACAGTTACGAAAATAACTGGGTTCCTATTGTTTCAAAAGAAAACAGACGAGAACGTAACTACCATAATCGTCTGATAACTGGATTACCTATGCCTTATGAAACAACAGGTGAAGATGGTGTTCCATTTACTAAAACATCTGAACTTGTTAATTCAGAAGGAAACGATGCTATCAAAGCACTTGATTCATTTGTTAAATCCAAAACAATTTATGAAGATAATGGAAATGAACTTGTTCTTTCGGTAGCTGTTCCAAATACTCGAGATGATATTCGCCGAACTGGGTTTTTTATTGGTGAACGCAAAAACAACATGCCAAATCCAATGCCAGAACATCCTTTCTTATCATCTTCTGGAACGTCTCACGTTGAAACAACCCGTGATTTAGAAGAAGTGTTTCCATCGGTTGAAGCAATTATTGCACATGCTGTACCAACTACAAGTGATCCTTACGTAGAAGGTCGAGGATACTTTAAGATCTACGATGTACAAACTTCTCAAATTCCTTGGAATTCGTGGAAACAACGTTTCCCCCCAGTCGATACGATCACAACAGGTAAAAAAGTTGATACAATAGATTTTCCAGAAATAAATAGTCCATCTTCACCTTCTGAATCTATTCTTTCTGCATATAAATCCACTTGGGGTAAAAATATATTCCCCCGTTTTTGGCTTATGAATCAAGTTGATTCAGGAGTACTCTGCTATCTTATGATTCTTTCTAAATCTGCAGAGTCTGGAACAGTTCCTCCAGATCTCATGCATGAACGACCTCTGATAATACATCCACCATCAACTCCCCACGACTGTATTAAATCTTCCAATTTTCAGGAATTTTTAGAAAGTGGTGTTTACCGAGACGGAAAATGTGTTCCGATATCTGGAATTGTTCAAGAAAGAGTTGACAGAATATCTCAGGGTAAAAAAGCTTGGCACGAAACTGTCGGTTCCGATATTCTGAAAGATCATATTAAGCTATTCAAACAATTTGCCTATCTAGATACCGAACCTAAAGAAATTAAATACGAACATGTTGAGCACATAGATGTTGGTCAGTATCGCAAATATGTTCTTCTTATTCTGAATGATGAAAGTCGCGTAGGTCCAGATAAGTCAAGAGCCATTCGTGTTCTCGTTCGCGATTTAGATACAACCCCAGATGGAAGTCAGTATGTTGATTCTGATGGCAAATTTGTAGTATGTAAACACACTCTTGAGCTAATGGATGAAGATATTGAAACAAAGTCTTCTGAGTTTTTCAAGAAATGGACTACTGTACGAGACGGTAAACGTGAATGCATTTCTTGCTTTGAAGCAGTTATTAGCGAGGTGTTTGAAAGTCAAGATGAATATGATGAAGAAGGAAGATTGATTGTAAGCAAGGATACACTAGATAAAGAGTATAAAGTTGAATCTTCTGCAGATGTTGAATCTCTTCAGGAACTTAGGGTTCTTTTTAATTTTGATAGAGCAGGTTCAAATATATTGTTTGTTCTCTTGAATATGCTACAAGTTATTCCTCTGAAATCTCAACTTGAAAAGGTTCTGAACTTCATCAAGTTTGTAGAAAAAAGTGCAAAGAATGATACTGAACTAAAAAGAAATGGAGGTATTGCAGGAATAGCTTCTCTGGTTATTTTGCTTCAAACGCATAATCCATTCTTGATACCCCGAAAATCTTTCAATGCAAAAACCGTAAAGCTGAGCGGATTCCCACGAGATTCGGAAGACGATAAAGAAGCTTATTCGACTGACTTTATTTTAAACGCTATTAAGCGAACTTTTGAGGAACTTCCTTTTGCTATAAAAGAACCTATAACAACAATTATTGGAAGTGTTCTTACTGAGCGGAAAAAGACCCGCGATGATATTATAAAACTACTAAAGTTTGCAAAGGATAAAGGATTCAAAGAAGAGTTTCATTCTGCAAAAGAAAGATATGATACTGCTCCTACAGAAACAGTGATAAAGAAACAATTTGAACTTCCAGTAATTATTCAGAAAAAAGTAAGCTATATGACCAGTGAAATAATTGGATCTGAAAAAACTTCGACTTGTGAAAATACAGCCGTTCTAAGCGTTATTGTTGGTAAATTACTTCCATCTCTTCGTCAAAAAGAACTTAAGTTTACTAATACAGAAGCAGTTCGTAATGCAGTATCTATTTCTTCAAAATGGGAAGAACCACCAAAGATTAAACTTTCTAAAAAAGAAGTTGAAGCCCTACTTAAAAAAGGATTTCCTTCAACAAAGAAACTTACAAATGCAAAGAAGTTAATTGATTCAAAGCCAGATCATATTGCAATGAGTGCTCTGTTATCTCGTAGTTTAGATATACTCATTCCAGTCGTTTCATTTAAAAAACTGGAACCGTACAGACAATTTGTTAACAATGTCGAAACTGTAGATGACACGTCATTTGTACGAGACTGTATTAAAGGTATGTACTTCAAGCTACTCGGAGAACTTGGAGCTAAAGAAATAGATATTCTTCACGAAGCCGAGAAGAAAGACTTGGCTTTCAATATGTTGTTTTTGAACATAGATGATGTAACTCGTGAAGTAGATGTATTGTCTGGAAGAGAGCGTGATGAGTTCAAACGACGACTCAAGAACAAATCAGATTTGGAGCGCGAGCTTTCAAAAAATCTTCTTGCAATTGGTATTGCAGAGTTTGTTATTACGAACGAAGATCGTAAACTTTTGGAAGAACAGTATTTGGCAGAACAAAAGCCAGCTGAAGATACAGATGACTTTGAGGCCCCTGAGAGCAGGCAAATAGATAACCTAGGAGTTGATGATATTGAAAATGCCCCAGAAGAATACGATGGACCTGTAAATGACTACGAGGCTACCGAATACATATATGTAGCAGATGATTAACGGCTTTTGCGCCAAAAAAGATCTAATGAAGGAAATGCATCTTCAAAATATTCCTTTTCTTGTTCAATTTTCTTATCACTTGAGTTAATTGTAGAATGTTCAAAATCGATAATACGAGGAAGATCATCTTCTGCCGAAATTACAACATTTCTACCATGAAGATCTCCGTGTACAATTTTATTCTTATGCATTAATTCAACCGCTTCCTGCAGATGCTTTAACTGTTTTTCATTTTTTGGAGTCATTTGACTCTTTTTTCCAGTTGTTTTTCCTTTAAAAAATCCTTTCCATGATCGTTTTTCTCTCGTTAAAGGATTCCACATTTCAGAACCTTTCAGCAATAATTCCGAATACTTTTTGTTTGTGTAGGTTATACCGTCAACTTTATTATCTTGGGATAGAGCTCCTGGTTCACAGTATTCTGGATAATAAAAATATTTTTGAGATGGATCAATTTCTTTTAATTTCTCAATTAGATGTTTGTGCGATTTAGAAATAAGTTCAGTAACGTTTGGTCTTTTTGAAACTCGTGTTACGTATTTCGTCATATCGCGTCCATCTTTGCATTGAATTGGTGGATCAACTACAAACGCACTTGCTCCTTCTCCAATAATTTTTCCTCCTCGACGTTTACGAGTACGGCGAAGAGCATTTCGGCGTCTAGTTGCCATTATTACTTAATCTCCATTTTTTCTACATAGTAGTTCCTTTTTTTGTAAAGACTGAGCCGTTCTTGAAACTGTCTTCGAAACGCACAATCAACAATATCAATAATCAGTGGATTTATCTTTCGTCCTTCCTTTTCAACTCTGAGAATGCGTCCAACGATTTGATCAACATCTGGGCGAGGAGTGGCAATAACAAGAGTGTTCAGGGTTGCTACGTCAAATCCTTCCTTGCACATCTGGTAAGTGGCAATTAGAATACGTTTAGACTCACAGAATTCCGCACGGTCTTTTGATGAAACTTTACGGCCCAGGACGCAAGACTGTTCACGTATTTCTGTAGGCAAGTTTTTTAAGATAGTTTCAGTATGCTCGACTCTGTCTGTCAAAACAAGAATTTGACGAGACGTTCCTTCAAACAGATCTTCTAGAATTTCATTAATAAATACATTTCGAGGTTCAAACAACGCAAGTTTATTTATCATTAAGGTTGTGAACATAACTCCTGAATTATTATAGATGATGGTGTTGAACTCTTCATCATCTGTATTAAATTCATATACTTCGACTCGGACCCCTGCATCAACTTTATCAGCTGTATCGGATTTGTACAAAATAGGGCCCAGGAACCAGTTGATTACATGCATCAGTTTATCTTTGCGTTCAGGGGTAGCAGAAAGACCGAGCATATGTTTGCAAGTTAATTTAGGAACTGCACGTGAGAAAGCTTCTGAAGCTATATGGTGACATTCATCGACAATTACCATTCCAATACTTGCAAATACAGACTTGTCATAATCTTTCAGGGCTACACTCTGTAGCATGGCTACTATAATATCTTTATTTTCAACATCAATTTTGTCACCCTGAACACTTCCAATTCGGGCATTTGGCAAGAAAGAACTAATTCGGTCAATCCACTGATCACGTAGAAAAGTATTATGAACAAGAACTATTGTTGGAACTTGAATCTTTGAAGCGATATAGAGTGCACACACTGTTTTACCTCCGCCCGTTTGAAGGGAAATAATTCCATCACGGGGTTCGGGGCACAAGTAAGAATTTACGACTTCTTTTTGCGAATCGCGGATAGTTCCTTTAAATTCCCAGTACTTTGGATCTGTTTTAGCAATACCTGCAACTTCCGTGACTTCTCCAAACTTCTGGATACCGAAGTGTTTTGGGACATAAAGGTGACTATCTGTTTCGTTATACACCTTGTAGCTTTGGACATACTGTGGCTTGACAAACACGGAAGGAATGTAGGGTTTTACAGTGAGAAGGCCTTTAATATGAAGTAAATTGGGTATTTTAGATTTCTCGATTTTGTATCCTGCTTTTGTAAGCATCTTTAGTCTTATATATTCGGCACAATTCTATCCGTTTCCTAAGATAGTCTGAATATATGAATGAAGACGCCGAGCTTCTTGAGCAAATCGACTGTCTTTGCAAGTGCTCAGAATACGTTCGCAAAGAGCCAGAGTGAAAAAATCAGTCAACATTTCAATATTCAAATCATTTTTTGATGAAGATATTTCTTCAGGTTTTGCAGTATGTACTCCTCCTTTTGTGGTATTTTTTAAAGACAACTTGCTGAAAACAGTCGTCATTGGATAGAACCTTTTCCAAACTTCAATGCTACTTGCATCATCCGAAACAACTACCATAGCTTTTCCAGAAAAACTTCCATTCATCATAGCGTTCATTGCCATGTACTGAATTCCTTGATCTCGTTTAACAGAATTGCGAAGTCTGTCCGTGCCACGAATATGTATACCAATTGTTTTTGAAAGCTCCAGTCCTTTTTGGCGATTAATTAAATTTTCAAGAATTTCAGGGTGTACAACTCTGAACACATTTGCAAAGAAGGCCGAGTCATTAAATATAGTTCTGTTACCAATTGAAGAGTATACAAGAACATCGCCATCAATTTTCATTCCTGTATTCAGAGTGCCCAAATTCAAATTAAGTTCTTTTTGTTTGTTGACAACTTCTTGCGTCAAAGGTTCTTTTAGGTGATCTTTCCAGTAAGGAGGGTACACAGTTGCATCTGCAGGAATATCGTCAAGAGAGTTCAAAATTGGCATATTTACAAGTTTAAAGTAGCTGTAAAAACTTTCAGACCCGTGGCTCCAAGTAGAATCTGTCCAGTCAACATATATTTGCAGTTTGTTTTGTATAGCAAACCAAATAGCCATTTTAAGTGATTCGAGACGATCGCCGAATCCCAACCAACCTTTGACAACTAAATATTTCATTATTGTATACAATGTATACTCCCGCTTTTATAGAATATCTTGGCACTTGTCTTTTAGTTGGAACGTTTGCATTTACGTCAACTCCTCTATTTGTTGTAGGAGCACTTGCAATTGCAATAGGTCTTGGTGGAAAAGTTTCGGGAGGTCATTTCAATCCTGCAATAACAGCATGGGCTCTGGCTTCTGGCAAAATAAGCAATTCTAAAGCACTAATGTACTGGCTTGCTCAAATTGGCGCAGGCGTGACAGTATGGATTCTTTCATCAATGATAAAGGTATAAAAAACGGAATCTTTTTATTCAAACTAGGTAATCTCACCGCTTGAAAAACACTAGATTAGATTTGTTGATTAAGCATTTACAGCAGAATGTCGACCGTTTATACCGTCGAGAACTTTTGCCCAATTGATGACATGCGCGATGGCGCTGTCCAACGTTTGCTCAAGAACTGGCCGCAAGATGTGCGGCAGTTGCTTCGTGGCACACGTCAAAATCGTCAGCATTGGCGGGGTGGAAACCCTGCTGAGCCTGCCGTTCCCCGTTGGGAGCTCCATGCTGCGTGTGTCGCAGTATTGCGGAGCAATCTCGGTGATGTACCTCGGGGATTTATCCCCGTTGATATGCAGGACAGCAGTGTCCTCGCTCAGGTAATCTACGATCTCGCCTGCCCCAAGGAGATCTCAAAGCACAAGCTTCAGATGCTTGCGGAGAGAGTCCGCTTCTTCATGAAGTTTGCGTTTGAGCCTGCTAACCTTCCGATCATTCGGATTGGCTACCAGGAGCGTATGCAGCAGATGGCTGCCGACGCACCCGTCGTCGAGGCTCCCGCTGTGGAGTCCTCTGCGACACAAGTCCTCGTCGAGGCTCCCGCTGTGGAGCTTGTCGTGGCACCCACCGTCATCAAGCCCTCTGCACCCTACAACGGTGTGCTAGGCGCTCCGCTGACTCGCTCTATGAGCGATGGCGTGTTTCAGCTGCAGAAGCGAAACGTAGCCATGTGGATGAACCTGCCCCCCATCAACTGCGAGATCGCAGACGATGCGGGTGCCGCCGCCGTCGAGTCCTACAAAAGCGACTTGGCGCTGGCCAAGACTGCCCTCGCTGAGGCGCAGTGCATGGGCCTTGCGCGCTACGTCGAGATGATGTACCGTGCGAAGCAGCTTGCAGTCATTGGTCTCTACACGACCGACGACACCCCAGTTGATATGATGCATGAGTTTGATACACTCAAGCCCTCTGACATGGAGTCCGACCTATTCCTAGCCGCATGGCTGGTAGCTCGTGACGGCCTGTTCTGAGGTGTCGACTGACTGCTGGAAAGACAGCCTCTATGTGATGTATGTGTATGTGTCTATGTATAATACCTGCCAATAACCTATAAGGTGAAGGCAAATAAAAAAAAACAAAACCCCAAAAACAAACAAAAAAAGACAAAGAGTACTATTTTTAACTTTGTATTTTCTAGGCTTTCAAGTAATATGGCCAGTCTTGAAGAAGTCTGGGGATCGGCATTCCCTAAGAATCATCATAATATGGCATCTAAATATCATAAAAAAATAGAGCCTCGTGACCCAGAAAAAGAAGGACGGATTGCCCCAACCCCAGTACATCGCTCGCAATCGGCAATTGAAAAACATCGTAAAACTATAGATAATCTTTCTAAAAGCTTACCTATAGCCGACCATGATGATGAATCAAACTACAACCCTAATCGTATTGAAAAGACAGAACATTTTACCTCTACAAAAGCGGGATATTCAAAACCCTTTGAGCCTTCTGATTCTGGAACAAGCTTTGCATATGCTCCTCCTGCATTTCAGGACGCAGCGCATGATTTGAAACTTGACCGAATAATGAGAATGATTGAACAAAATCGTACTGGTTATGAAAGACCATCGTCGCAAGATATGATGCTGTATGTTTTCACTGGAATCTTTTTCCTTTTTACAATGGATACATTTGTAAAGCTTGGGCGCCGAATGGGTTAAGGGCTACCTGCCCGCTTTGAAATACGGGTCTCGAAAGACGAAAAGCTGTCGAAAGAATTCTCCATGCACTGGAGTTCAAGAGATAGACAATATTCAGTAGATGCCCAGTAAATACTATCGCCAGTAGCTTTTTGAGAATGAGTGCGCATACGTACACGCATACGATCTAGTCGTCCAATAGGAGGATAGTATGTGGAAACATTTTCCTGATTAGAGTTATCGTTATAAAAAGTTGCAGCGGTAGTTGAAGCTACAGGGATTTTTGCAAAATAACCATCAGGAAAGCCTGATCTATTTGCTCCTGCAGCACATTCATCGGTTTTATTCAGACCTTCGATATCTATAAGATAATATAGAGAAGATGCGCTAACTGCTGCACCAGTGCTAAACACAAGAGCGTTTGCGGGAATTTCGGCAGCCATAAGTCTAATAGACACTACATTCTCGTATACGCGAGGAAGGTAAAAAACAATATCGTTATTGCGAAGATTCTTTGTTATATCCCGATCACCCGAATCTAACATTAAATGTTTCTTTACGAGCCGAAGTTTCTTATCGGGTCTAGAAGGAGCTACAATTGTACCTTCATAATCGAATGCCCTGTTCATTTGCTTTAAGATATTATTTTTTACATGTCTTACTAAACCAAGCTTTACCCTTTTTAGTCTGTTTAGCTTTTTTCACTAGATCTGAGTCGGTAGTGTAATGCGTCTTTCCGCAAGTCAACATACTTGCTGCACGAGCGTAACCCCACTGTTGTTGGGTAGCTCCAGGACGATGGCCTGTACGCCATGCAGCCATTCCGCGATTATACGATTGCTTTACCAGAGAAAGCGGAACTCCTGTTTTCTGTGAGTAAGTTGGAAGAGAATGTGCTCCTGGTGCTAGTCGGCGCAACTTTTGCGTATGGCTGGAAGTTTTAGTCTTTTTGCCCTTATCACTTAAAAATTTAGAATAAGCTCGTGGATTCTTCCACGACATCTTTCGGCGTCTTGTAGCACTCGATTTACGTTGCTTATTTTGTTTGGCGGTAAGACCTCTGTGGTATCTAAAAGGCCAATACATTACTTCTTGGTGACAATTAACTTTCCAAACGCACTTACCAACGCATCATCATCTGCATCCATATCTTCGCAGTATTGATAGAGTTCATAGCATAGCTTGCAGAGATAACAATAATCTATTACATCAAAGTATTTTCTAGTTTCAATGTTACGAGCAAGAACTTCTGCTTTCGCGGCTTTGTTTCTGAAATTCATATCCCGTACATCTTCATTGACTGCACTGAAATCTGGAAATTCTCCACGAATAGTTATAAAGAAATTTTGATGTTTTTCTACCCACTCGGTAGTAACAAAATCTTGATCTTCTGATTCAAGATACTCAATGGCTTCTTGGACCATATCATAATTGCTATTTTCCTCTTCCATCTTTTACTTTTAAAGTAAAAAGAGAATGAAATTCATTTTTGCCACATCAGAAGAACTCCTGGCATAAAGAACGCCACTCTGATTATAAAGTCAAAGCTGTTTGGCAAACTCGTGCTAAATCCACACTCATGTGGGGTTATTTCTATTGGTGACCAATCGGCCAACTCTTTCATCAGCGGGTGGATCTCTTCGGCCCACCGCTCAATTTTATCGATCAACGTTGGGCAGAACCTGGCCATCATTAAGATGGACATATACAGCTCCCGCTTCTTTATCTCAATATCTGTGCCAGGAAGATTACGAAGAATCGTGCTCATCTTGAAACAATCATGAAGTATGTAAATTTAACAGTAAAAAGTCCGTTTTTAGACTACCATGAACATGCAGGGTTACCATCAATCGTGTCACACCACCCGTTAATGAAGCCCCGCTCGTAACGGCAGGCGCAAGCACGAACAAAAGTGATCTTGCGATCTGTTCTGTGGTATGATGCGTACCATCTGCACCAAAGGCACATTGATTCGCTGGTGCAACCGCACCCTTGATAATAGTATTCCCCTGAGACGTGTCCTTTACACGTCCTGCAGGTAATCATCGGACCGCCAAGGGTCGGGATTGCTCCGCGACCATGGCAAGAATAGCAAGTAATACGTTCGGACATTTTCAGCTCTTATATATTTCTTTCAACTTGAGACATCAAAAATTGATGTAAAAAATTCCGTTTTTAATAACAAATGAGACTTAGTCAAACTGAAATGATTCTTGTCGGTCTATTGATTGTTTATCTGGCGTTCTTTTCGAATCCTCCACCTTCGTTCGTTACGTCGGTGCTTAACAATCCCGTTGGTAAAGTGTTGGCTCTTCTTGGAGTTGTTTATGTAACAGTTTACCAGAGCTTGATTGTAGGTGTATTTGGCGCTCTGGCATTCATGATGTCTGTATCTTCAATGACTGAATACATGGACAGTCCTCCTAAAAAGCCAGAAGAGAAGAAGCAACCCTCTTCAAACATGAACTCGATGGCTGAGACTAAAGACATTATCAAGAGCATGATGAAGAAAGGCGACAAGCTTCCCACGGCTCAGGGCAAATCGGTAACTGCCCCTCCTCCCGCTAAAGAAAAGCCAAAGCCTCACATGGACACGGCTCTTGAAAAGCGAAAAGGTATTTCTGAAAACTTTGCTTCGTTCTAATACTTGCGTCGGCGAGTTTTCCGCGACTTGCGCTTAGATTTGTTCCTGCGACGTTTGCCAGCATTTTGACGACTATAATAACTTTTCAGAATCGTTACTGCTCTAGATAAAACACTCTCACTCAAGTTTAGTCCAATACCTGGCAATCTTATTATTCTGCCCAGCCTTTCTAGCATTAGTCTATAAGCAGGATTAGGAATCGCCTGATCTATTGCTGCTAATAACTCAGCACGTGCTTGTTGATAGAGTCTTTGATTCTGAGCATCATCTCCTCCAACTGGAGGAGAACGTTCGCCATTTACAAGAGCTATAGCTTCTTCTCTAGTTTTACCATCTACTCGCATAAATATATTTATTTCTCTCTCTTGAAGATCAACATACATACTAAGAATAGATATAGCCAAGGCTTGTTCCCCTGCTGGTGGAGGAAGGCCTGCAAAAAGTGCGTCAACCTGCGCAGGAGTTATATCATTAAAATTCACAATAGGAGCAGCAGCCATTTATTTATAATTCAATAAAGTAATGTTGAAGCAGATCAATTCTCTAGCCTCGTCGCCATTTATGATTGGCGTAATGATTCTTCTGACGAATGTTGCAAGTAGGTACGTTGTTCATGAATTTAGCTCGAACGACGAAGAGTATTCTCAGAACATAATCCTTCGTCGTGTCGTTATTTTTGCCATTTGTTTCGTTGGAACGCGTGATTTGGTAACTTCTCTTCTTTTGACTGCTGGATTTGTGATTTTAGCTTCGGGATTTATTCGTGGCAGTTCCCAGTTTTCCCGCGAAGGAATGGAAGATACGCCCGATGGAAAAATGCGTTCGTCAGCAGGTCTCAAGAAAGTTGATCAACCTGCTTACGATGCAGAACAAAAAACTTTATTCTAACGAAGTTAATGGAGTTTCAATTAATTGAAAGTAATCATCACTCTGCGGTATTACTTTAGCAGGTCTGAAATATTTATATTTATTGCGAATTGATGCATTTTTAGTGTTTTTTAAGCATGAAAAGAATGATCCCATTACAGCTTAATACTTACTGAGTTTTTTCCTGTGGATCCACCTTTTTTAGAAGTTGTGGATACTTTCTTGGTTTCAATGTTTGCATTCACGCTCTTCAGAAGATCGTCAATGCTTACAGGAGGGCTACTCATTTCACGAGTTGGTGGGGGTGGCATAGAAGGTGCCGAGCGCTGAATTTGCGGTTGGGGATTTGGGCGAGGAAGTTTTACTGGCGATTTAATGCTTGTTGGAGGAGGTGGGCGTACGCTGGTTTGCTGGGGCGGTGGAGGGACCATTGAGCTCATAAAGCTCGAAAGCCCTGCAAGAGGATTAAAGCTCTGTTGCTGTTGCTGAGGTTGTGCCTGTTGCTGTTGCTTCATACTCTGACTCTGCTGTTGCATTGCAGCAGTAGCCAGCTGACGCGCAATATCGGGATTCGTCTTGAGAATCTCATCAATGTTGGGAATTGGAGCCTTGCGGGCCATTTGATTGGTCAAATGAACCATGTATACCATCATGCAAGTACGAATCGGAATACGGACAAGAGGATGCATCTTCAGCTTGTCGCCATACAGATCATACAGCTCTTCGAAATCTTCCTCCATATCGCCTACATTCATCTGTGCCGATTCAGAAAGACCGTCCAGTTGCAAACCAAACGCCTGGACTAGACTTACGTTCTTGGAACTCCACTCTAGAGCAGACATGCCAGTAATATACCATTCACAGAACTGCTTAATAGTTTGGTCCATAGCTTTCTCCCGCCGAATGAACTCAAGCTCAAGCTTCATTTCCTCGAGAGGCGAATCTAGCGTGAATCGCTTACGCATAGGAACGCCAAGCTTTGCAAGACGATCAAATTTACGAAGAATCTCGTACTTCTCTTTCATGACATGTTCCTCGGACATTCGGCGATCAGAACTTCCAAAATTAAAACCTCCGCTACTGCTACCATATGGGTTTGCGTTCATGTTATCAATACCTTCCGAACTACGAATACCGCCCGCCGATTCAATATTAGGAATAATTCGAGGGGCCTCGTCTATTCCTCCAAACGTGGGTAGGTCTACAGTAGACATTTCAGGAAGATCCATGCTTACCGATTCAGTAACTTTGGTGTTCGTCAAAAAATCTGCACCAAAGACTTCCATTTATCTGTTGTGGTGACATTGATATGAAAACTATAAACGCATATAACAAAGATGGATCTTATGTGGTGGTCTCTTATTATAGGGAGCGTTCTAGGCGGTATTATCTCGGCTATATTTGGAATTTATTCTTCTAAAACATCTGACTCTTTATCTATGACTATTTTCGGAATGAAATCTGGAGATGTAATCACTGATGCACTTTTCTTAGTTCTTGGTGCAAGTATTATCTTTTTGGCAACTGTTTCTGGCCTTGTACGTGATCTTTATTATCCTACGAATAGACCATGGTTATTTACTGCAGAAGTATTCTTGATGGCTGTTCCACCTGCACTTGCATTCTTGGCGATGGTTGCTTTCCGCGGTTACTCGCTTACAACTTCCGACATTTGGGAGAAGTTCTCAGTTCTTCTCATTAAGTTTGGGCTTCTTCATGTTCTTCTGCAATTTTCAGGATTTTATAGCGACATTCTTCCACCCATTAAATATGCTTAATCAACTTTAACTATATATGCTGGAATACTTCGTTTCTTTTCTAAATGTGCAGCAACAATACGATGAACGCCATCTAATTTTATATATCTATTACCCTTTTTAGCAATCCATATTGGAGATGTGTGCCCTTCTTTTTGTATAATTTTACGATGATATTTTACAGAAAGCAAATCATTATTACCTCGTGGTCTATCATTTTCAGGATATGGATCCTGTGAGAATCTTATAGGATCAATATTTTCTAATTTTTTACATTCAGACATAGGGAAATCAACAAATTCACTTTTAAAAATATGAGCATACGAAGCAGTTTTTATTGACGAAAATAACTTTAGACCATTTACAGATGTCTCTACCGAATCTATCATCGATTCAATTATTTCCATTCTATTATTATTAACTTATTTAATGTTCCATAACCCATAAACCTTGCAGGAAACAATCGGCCAAATCGTCTTTCTTAGGATGTTTCAACATATAGTCTCTCCACTGCAAAGGCACAAGTTGTGTAGCGTGAACAATGCCTGTTTTCTTACGACCTTTATAAGTTTTCGTATAGTCTTCTAGAGTAACGATATTTGTTAACTTATGAACTGCAGACACAGGAGAACACTTAAAGCCACAACACACAAACCACATATGAATCATAGCCTGAACACAAAGCATTCGCTTATCAGGCTGTTGTTCAAGAACAATCTTATCGGCTCCTTTCCAAATACTCTTGCGGGCTTCGAGACACTTTGAAATAGGAAGAGCCAGATCAACTACATTTCCGCCCTTAGAAGATTTCACACACCGCGTCCAAACGTTTGCTTTGTACTTTGCATAAAGTTGATCTACTAGTTCTTTTTTGGTAGATCCCGTGATTCCTAGCTTTAAAGATTCAGCTTTCAGATCTTCAATTGTTTTGGAATTCAGGCTAGTTTTAGTGGGAGGTTTTCCTGCTTTGTTCTTGTGAGTCCCGCAACCGTACTCTCCGTCTCGAATCCAGTTGGCAGGCTTTTTGCACTTGAAACATTTTGGACTATCGTGACCTGCCGATTCAGCCATAACATCTATCAGATCCCAAGATACTATCTTCAGATTTGATCGATTTGTTCCTTCCAAAACGCAATATGCTAAGTTCCTCGTACCTATATCAAAACTAACTAGTTTCATTACTTACTATTAATTGCTATTATGTACATAGCTACTAAAAGGGTCATCGAGGCGTCGGTTGTGGGTTCATGCGCTCTGTCCATCGGAAGAACGTTGCGCAGACGTTGACGGGGATTAATTTTATCATCAAGGCGTCCTGATATGCAATCGTACGTTCCTTCCAACTTAGCTGTCCCGCACCTTTTGCGACTTTGTAAATTCCAATCAGCAACATCATAAACTCCTGCAGGAGGTTTGTATTCGTATCCATGTATCTTGCACATATTTTGAAGAGATTCAATATCACTTTTTCCTTTGACAATTACCAGAGATTTCGAATACACTTCAAGGAACTGCTTTATCCACGAAGGAGGTTTGTGGTTTTTCTTAATATGGTCGTCGGAATTATACAGTTTTAAACTCTCTTTTAAAATAGACTGCTGTTCGTTCGGAAGAGATTTCAAGAAAGATTTGTGCCATTCAAGTTGAAGCAAAGACTGATACTGATCTAATTCTCCTGCAGTTTTATCAGATACAGTTGCAAACTGTGAAGAAATAAAAGAAACATCGTAACCTCGTGGATTCAAAAATGTGACAAAAAAAGGCTTTTGGTTATAATCCCATTCATCTCCTACTTTTTTGAAAACAAATCCGCCAAGTTCACGTGGAGTAAAAAATTCATCTGTGTCTGGAATTTTAATAAAACCATCCGATCCAAGAACTCTCCAGAACTCACAATCAAATGCCATAATTTGATTATGGGTTCCTGCTAATATGTCCAGATATTTGTTATGAAACCTCATTGTTGTATGATCAGATAATTAAGTAGCTCTTATTGGGATAATAAAACTGTCAGGGATATCTATGAAAAATGCGTTGTACATAAGTGCTTTAAAAATTATGTAATATTGCTTATTAGCTTTTGCCTTTAAAGTCTTTTTTATAATAGTAATTTTATCCTGAATACTTTTCGGAAGATCATCAATCTTGTGATGCAATTTCAAAACAGCTGCTCCATCTCTATCATCTGCTCTGAACTTTACTTCAAACTCAACTGAATCAATTATTTTTTCACAAGAATAATACTGATCTGCTACTATTGTATCATTGCATTGAAATCCGACACTTTCAATTTTATCCATGGCTTTTTTCAATTTTGATTTATTGATTTTGGGAATAAATACTCCAATATCAACATCCATATCTCTGGGATCAGCAAGATTGGTTCGAGCAGTAAATGACGACATGTATTCAATAGTTTTAAAATCAGGAAACATATCTCGAACATGTTTCAGAACAACATCTGCTTTCTTTTTCAAAAGCTTATTCATTGCATCGCGTTTTTTAATATATTCTTTATCATCTGGGCTCAGTTTTACTGTACTGAGAACTTTTCGAAGAACGTTATAATCGTCTTCTCCTGGAGTATATGAATTTAGGATTTCTTCCATTATATTTACATTTGAAAATTAACCTGCAGCCTTAAGTAGCTGTACAAGTACAGTCTTGGCATCGCGCTTTCCAAATGGAATTCCGCGTTGCGTGAGAATATCGCGGAGCTGAGATGCAGTTTTGGAATCAAGATCATCAATGTCAACTTCCGTGGAAGGTGCAGGTGCAGGAGGACCTACAACAACATCAACTGGACTGTCATCTACCGAAACCCGATCATCATCGGGCTTTACTTCTGGTTGAGACTCTACTTTAACTTCGACTTCAGGTTCAGGTTCTGCTTCTGGTTCAGGTTCTACATGTTTAGGCACAAAGTGAGACGAAATCACCATTGCCAGAGACTGAATGTGCTGAAGCATCTTCGTCTGTTGCCAATATAGGTAACCGATCATACCCGAAAGAACAAATACCATAGACGCAAGGACAACGACAGCGACATACGTGAGTTGCATTTTCTCTTATAGACGAATAAACATTTCTTCTTTAAACGTAATATGCCGACTCCCGATGCATCTCAGTACACATCTTTGCGTAAGTATGCTGCAATTGATGCCCGTCCTGAAAATTCTGTAAAGTTTATCACTCATCTTTACCAACCGCTTCCATCAGTAAGACGTCCAATTGATTTTTTGCCGTCATTTACAAATAAAAATGTAGGCCCTTATACATTTACTAAACTTAATGTTCAAAATAATCTTGGAAAACCACGCGTTCCTTCTGGATCCGCAATGATGCATCAATTCTAAAACTCTTCATCAAGTCGAACAACCATATCTTCTGCTTTCATTCCTACACCAGCCTTAGCGTACTCTGAAACCTTCTTCTCAAAGAAATTAGTCTTGCCTTCAAGCGAAATCAATTCCATGAAATCAAACGGATTCGTGGACTTGTATATCTTTTGGCATCCTAATTGAACGGCTAGACGATCAGCCACAAATTCAATATAAGTCTTCATATCTTTTGCATTCATTCCAATCAGAGAACACGGAAGCGATTCGCAGATAAATATGCATTCAATCTCCACAGCTTCACGAATAATTTCATGAATCTCTTTTTCAGTAAGCTTGTGAATTAGTTTATGGTATAGGGTCACTGCAAACTCTGTGTGCAGTCCTTCGTCGCGAGAAATGAGTTCGTTCGAAAAGGTCAGACCAGGAAGAAGGCCACGCTTCTTGAGCCAGTAAATAGCGCAGAAAGAACCGCTGAAGAAAATACCTTCAACGCAGGCAAATGCTACTAGGCGGGTAGCATACGAATCGGTAGATTCAATCCACTCCTTCGCCCACGTTGCTTTGGCTGCAATGCAGGGAATGCGATCAATTGCGCGGAAATAATGAAGCTGTTCTTCTTTATCCTTTACATACTGGTCAATCAGCAAAGAATAGGTTTCGGAATGAATACCTTCCGATGCATTCTGGAATCCATAAAATAAGCGTGCAACTGGGGACTGAATATCTTTCTGGAATCGAGTAGCCAAATTTTCCTGGACAATGCCGTCAGATCCTGCAAAGAATGCGAGAATTTGCTTAATAAAATTCTGTTCATTGTAACTTAGTTTATCCCAATCTTCACGGTCACGTGAGAAATCAATTTCTTCTGCGGTCCAGAAACATGCGACGGCTTTTTTATAGAGCTTGTACAAATCTTCTTCTGCAGGGGAAATAGGGAACAAAGTGTAACGCTGTCCAGCACTCACGGAGGAAGAATCAAATAAGGGCTCCATACTAATACCCCTCGAAAAGGAATTAAACTGTTTGACATTGTAGAATTAAAGATGTCGGATCCATTTTATAACACCGACAGGCGTGACATTTTGCAACACGTCCTATCTCCAAAAATCGTCCAGGGAATTACAGGAACTTATGATGTTAAGCTAGACCTTATCAATGTAGATAACATTAATGTAAGTGGTGGATACTTTGTTAATGGAGTTCCTATTGGTGGAGGAGGTGGAGGAGGTCCAGGCTCTACGGGTCCTACGGGTCCTGGGGTAACTGGTCCAACGGGAGCACCATCTACGGTTGCAGGTCCAACGGGTCCCACAGGTGTTGGACTTGCGGGAGACCCAGGCTCTACTGGTCCTACGGGTCCTGGGGTAACTGGTCCAACGGGAGCACCATCTACGGTTGCAGGTCCAACGGGTCCTACGGGTCCTGGGGTAACTGGTCCAACGGGAGCACCATCTACGGTTGCAGGTCCAACGGGTCCCACAGGTGTTGGAGGAATACAGTTACTTTCACCAATAACAATAGCAGTTGGCAATGGAGCTGGCACTGGAAGTAGGACCGATACTATTCTAACATCTACCACAAATGGTGTTACTTGGGCACCTGTTTCAAGCGGAGGATTTATATATGGTGGGTCAGGTATTGCTTGGAATGGATTAAGATGGGTTGCTGTTGGATTTGGAGGCGATACTATCTTAACTTCTACAGATGGACTTGGATGGACTGGAGTTAATGGAACAAAATTTACAACTCAGGGATATGGTATTGCATGGAACGGAACTAGGTGGGTAGCTGTTGGGGAAGGAGGTAATAGTATTTTAACATCTATCGATGGCCTTAACTGGTCAGGTGTTAGTGGGACAACATTTGCAAGTTACGGAAAAGGAATTGCCTGGGACGGAACTAGGTGGGTTGCTGTTGGTCAGGATCTTGGAGGTCTTGGAGGTGGCAATACTATCCTAACATCTACAGATGGCCTTGGATGGACTGGTGTTACTGGAACATTATTTTCAGTTCGTGGATATAGTGTTGCGTCAAACGGAAGTAGATGGGTAGCAGTTGGTTCCCAGACTAATACTATTCTAACATCTACCGATGGAGTTGGGTGGACTGGAGTTTCTAGTGGAGGATTTACAAATTATTCTGGACAAGGAGTAGCTTGGAACGGTTCAAGGTGGATAGCTGTTGGACAGACTGTTAGCGGTGGAGCTAGTACAATTCAAACATCTACAGATGGACTCAATTGGACCAATACTTCTGGAGGATTTTCAGGATTTGGAAGTGGTATTGGTTGGAACGGTTCGACATGGATAGCTCTTGGTTCAGACACTACAAATCCTATTTTAATATCTGCAGATGGGCTTACATGGTCTAGAGCTACTGGATCAACTTTTCCTCTTTATGGATACGGGGTTGCATCAAACAATGTATGGAAAACAATTCCAGCAAATTCTCAAGACGCAAGTTCGAAAGTACTGACACTTCTCTACTCAAAATTCGGACTTATTTAGTTTTGCCTAATACAAATGAGCGCATCTCGCTACACAGCTATGCGAAGAACGATAGCTACTGCAAATGTGACAAAAGTGCATTATCCAACAAATGTTGCCAAGAATTACGATGCATTGTATTCTACAATCGGTTGTAATCCTACATTCAGTCTTTACATGTACGCCGATCCTCCTTGCTGTAAAATTCCTCCGCCTCCTCTTCCTCCTGTACCGCCAGTCCCTTGCTCTGTAATTTACGATGCACTATTTGCATCAAATGATGAATGTATGCAAATATTGGACGGAGGAAATGCTCTAAACAATTTCACTAATATTGTCGACGGTGGAAATTCTCAAACCAATTGTCCAATTATCGCATTATGTCTTTACTACGATGCGCTGTATTCGAGAAGCAATAACTTTTTACCCTCATTTAACGGTCAAGATTCAGGCCAAAACGACTTGTATTCATTAGATGGGGGTTATTCTCTAGAAAACTGCCCTCTTCCTGCAAGTTGTACTGTGTATGACGGTAGGTTTGCAATTAGCCAAATTACTTACAATGTTGATGGTGGCGGAGCTTCAGATGATTACCCCTTTTATTTGAATGCAGGCACCGCTCAAGTAAGTTGTTCTTTATGTTGTTTGCCATGCATTGAGTATACTGCTCTTACATCCACTGATAACTATCTTCCATCCTTTAACGGACAAGACTCTTCTCAAAACAATTATTTATCTCTAACAGGTGGAACTTCGAGTACAGAATGTCCGTGTTTTTGTCGTTGTTAATACAAATGGCACAGTCTGTAAAGTTTCAGCTCAGACGTGACACTGCTGCAGCGTGGGCTGGTAATAATCCAATTCTTGCACTTGGTGAACCTGGTTATGCCGTAGTTGACGGTACGACTGGTGGCAATCGTATGAAAATAGGAAATGGTCAGACAGGATGGAACTCTTTACCCTATGTTGATTGTGGAACCACTGGGCCTACTGGTCCAGGATTGACTGGTCCTACAGGTCATACAGGAACGCCAGGGCAAGGATCATGGACTTCTGAACTTATTGGAACAGTTATTCAATCTCCGATACGAGCTGGAACTTTTATTAAGACTGGTCCAACTGGATGGGATTCAGCTGTAAGATCTGTACAGTCGTTTAGCGACGGAGCGTATGTGAGTTTTGTAGGATTAACTGGGCCAAAATTTGTAGGATTGAACGATACTGTAATAACTCCATCTGGAGCTGCCAGTGATATCACATATTCGATCTATTTAGAACATACACCCCAAAACATAACTCTTTACCAGAATGGTTCCGTTGTACCTATTGTTGGTTCAAGTGGTTGGGTGAGCGGAGACTCATTTGCTGTAAAATACGATGGCACGAATGTTCATTACTACCATAATGGGACTGTAATTGGTACTCCTGTGGCAAGAACGATTGGACTTCCTTTGTTTTTGGATAGTCAGTTCAATAATAGTAACACCCAAGTTGATAATCTAGTATTTGGAGCTGGCGGAGGTGGAGGTGGAGGCGGTACTCTAGGAGCTACGGGTCCTACAGGTATTGGACCCACAGGTCCTACAGGAGTTGTAGGCCCTATTGCTAACGCTGACAATACTATAACAGCTTTAGATAGTTTCACTGTGGGAAATTCTTATCGATCAATGATTACAGACACAACTCCAACTGAACCATGGATGACTTTAAATACTGTTCCAGCAATGACATTCACACCTCAAGGAACGCGTCCTTACCAAGATTACGGTGTAAATGTTAGTGGGCTCAGTATAATTCCAAATGACTCGGGCGGTGTTACTGGAAATACTGGAGGTAGAGCTGGAACTGGATCACTATCAATCAGCAATAATCCTGTGCCAGGAAGAACTGGTATTGGTATAGCTTTATATGTCCCCGCCATAACTATAGGCGGATTAACACAAGACCTTATTTCACTTTGGGGATATGGGCTTGCTGTTTCATATCCAAGTCCTGTACCATTATGGTCAATAAATCCTGCTACTGGAGTTACGAGTTTTACATACCCTGTTACTGCACCTAATATTCCTTTGGTTGCTCCATTTACTCCTTTATATATTCCAATGACCTTCCCTGGAAATGCTAATAATAATGCAATATTTGGCACTGCTGCATACCCTGCACTAGTTGTAGGAGGAACATATATGATGATTTGGAGCGATGGTTTAGGTGTACATTCGCAAGGAACGTTTGCCATTGTAGCCAATACTCCTCCTACTAACCCTCCATTATTTAGTGGAATGAACTTTTCAACTACATTTAGCGAACTAGGTGTTAATACCGCAGGTGTAACAGGAAATGGTAGCACACAATTTTTCGTTCAAATAGGAGGAAAATCAGTAGCATCAACTGGTTTCGCAACTATTAACCGAATGACTTAAATATAGTTTAGTATAAATTACTTAATGGAACAGAAAAAGGTAGTCTTAGTAGGTGAGAACCAGGCTTCTTTAATAAATACCTGTTGGCAATATTCTAAAATATTCTATACAACTTTCACATCTACACAGAAAGCAGACTGGAAATCACATTATTACTCGTGGAACGGTATGTTTTCAAACGCAGACCTAATTGTGAATTGTGGAGGATGGGATATAGCTTATATTCAGGGAATTCAGCGTAAAGCTGTTCCAATAATCACATGGTCAGGCGATGATTTAGAAACTGTTCAAAGAATTCTGCGTATTCTACAATCGGAATGACGATAAATTTAATTACTTTGATTGTCTCTGCACTTGTACTTGGAGTTGCAGGATACTTCTCTTACAAACCAAAAGAAGTTCAAAAAATGCCTAATATGATGGACTTTCCTTTCAATCAGTCGACTGGGAAGGAAAAGCTAATTCAATCTAAAACAGGTGATGCATCTTTGTACACAGAAACGTCACGGCGAAAAGTTATTGCATCGACTTACCGTCCCGACTGGTGCTGTGGTGCAAAGGTAATAAAGGAATCGACTCATACGAAAGGAACAACATCTGGAGCTGTGGAGGCATTCATTCTTTCAGGATTCGGCCGTATTGTTAACTGCAATACGTGCGACGAGATTGTGTATGACGGTAATGGCGGTGAATGCGTTATTGATGGAAACGTTTAATCATATAAATTAAGGATGGCGTCTTGTACGCGCAATGCTCGTTTCGAGCTACGCAGAAACACTTCAACAAATTGGACGAACATCAATCCAATCTTGCTGGCAGGTGAACCTGGTGTCGAGCTTGATACGGGTCAGATGAAAGTTGGTGATGGAATTCGTAGGTGGAACAGTTTACCTTACGTTGGCACTGGAGGTGGAGTAGGGGCTACGGGACCTCTTATTTTTACAGCTTCCCAGCAATCAGGAAAGGATTTGAGAACTTTGACAGGATATTATGAAAATTCAACTACAAAAACTGTCCGAGACGCTTATTTCAGCGGAAGCGCAGGTAACCAACAATTCATACTTGTATTATCTACATTCAGTCCAACTTTTGCATCCAGCGGTATTCCTTCAAACTCTTTGAATTGGGATGTTCCTGCTACAGGATTCAGCGTAACTGTAACGAATCCCGCTGATTTTCCATCCGAGTATATCAGCAGTGTCAATAGCGTTGTTGGAACTGCTGGAACAGTTAGTTCTCTTTCTTTTTTTACTGCAGGATCACCTTCGCCTACACCTGCAGGAGGAATTAGCTGGAATCAGACATTTTCAACAGATGCAGATGCTTTTATTACACCAATAAGTTCTACAATAACAGGAGGATCTGCGTCTGCTACTGTAACTTTTAATTATAAGAGTGGAACAACTCCTGAAGCAGTGTATACTGTAGATAATACATCTTGGACTATTAATTGGTTCACGCCAACAACAGCAATAAGTACAGCATTCCTTTCTGGCAAAACATTTTTAGATTCGTACTCTTCTACAACCTACAATTTAACAGTTACAGGAATGAATAGTTCAGCTAATTATTCGCATGCCATATCTAGTATTGGCGGAACAATTACTAATTTTTCAGATTCAGGAACATTTACTTTTGACACAGCTATCCATAAAGATAACATAACAGGGTTGACACGTTCGGTAAGTACATCCACGACATTTAATAGACCTGCAACAGTTACTGGAACTTTTTATTCTTCTATTTTAACAGCTATGTCTGGTGTTTCAGCTACGTTTACTTATCCTAGTTTCTGGATATTTACGATAGGAGCAGGAACTCCTCCAACAACAGGAGATATCGTATCGGGAACTGGATTTAATGTTCCTACTGTAAATGTTCTAGATGATCAAGCTCGTACATTTCCTACTCAAGCCGTTTCAAATCCAAACGCAACACCAAGAGCATTTTGGTTTGCTTTGAAATCAACTGTTATACAACCTACCGTCTTTAAAACTGGAGCTAGTCCTAGTTTGTTGAGCGATGTAGCAGTTACAACTGGAAATTCAGTAAATTTAGCTCCAACATCTGTTCCTGCTGGATATTCTGCAGTTTCTTACACATTATATGGTATAACACTGCAACCAGGAACAACTTATGTCTTAATATCATAAATGGCGGGCAATTATGACGGCCTTACAAAAAACTTATGGCCAGGTACGTGGAGCGCAAGTGCGTCTCATCCAATTGTTCTGGATGCTGAACTTCGAGGTTCTTTGCGTTCAATTACTGGAGAATCTGGAAGCAGGTTGACAGATATAACTGGTCAGCGTTTGCAGGATGGTATGTTAGTGTTTATCAAAACAGGTTACACTGTTGGAGGATTTACAAGAAATTCTGGGGGATATTACCAGTACAGTTTATTGGTGGGAGAAAGTCGGGATGTAAATACGGGAGCATGTCCAAATGCTGAATCAAATTGGTCTGAATTTGTTGCTGGAAGTGGAGTTACGGGACCTACAGGTGTTCGAGGTAGTGCATTTTATTATGGAACAGATATTGATAACCCTCAAGGCCCAGTTCCAAATCCAACGATCGGGGATATTTTTTTAAATACAGAAACGGGACAGCTATACGTTAAACTTTCTTAATTTTAATGTTAAAAAAATCTTAAATGGCGACGTGGGCATCCGTAACAAATCTATTCGGCCCGACAGGTGCAACAGGTCTGCAAGGTGTTACGGGTCCTACGGGTCCTAATAGTGGTTTCACAGGTCCGACTGGTGAGCGCGGTCCGACTGGAGACAACAGCGGTTTCACAGGTCCGACTGGTGAGCGCGGTCCTACGGGAGACAACAGCGGTTTCACGGGAGCAACTGGTGCAACTGGTTCGACAGGTGAACGTGGTTCTACGGGAGCAACTGGTTCTACGGGTGCCGATGGTTCTACGGGTGCTACGGGTTCTACGGGTGAAGCTGGTTCGACAGGTGCCACTGGTGCCCCTGGTGCTACGGGTGCAAGTGGTAGTGCAGGTGCAACTGGTGCCACTGGTGCAGCGGGTAAGTCTGCTTCGCAAGAAGCTCGTACGATGGTAGTTGGTGGTAATGGGTTTGGAACGTTTGGAACAACTTCACTTATTTATTCCGAAAATGATGGAGTCTCTTGGGCAGAAACTTCTGGCGATCAGCTAAGCACTGTAAATGGAGTTTTTTACAATGGAACTAGATGGGTAGCCGTTGGTGCCACTGGCGCTAATTCAACGTTTCAGGGTACTATTGTTACATCTACTGATGGTATTACTTGGTCTGGACAAGGCGTTACTGGCCCAACTTCTCCAGTTGGGAATAAAATTTCATGGAACGGTAGCTATTGGTTGCGTCTTGGAGCAGTAGATGGAAGTGGCACTAACTCTATGCTTCGGTCAACTAATGGTCTTGTATGGACGAGTGCAGGTATTGGTAGTAACTTTACATCTATTGGCTACTCTGCAATTTGGAATGGGTTCGAGTGGTTGGCAGTTGGTACGAATCAACTGCCAGGAGCATCTCGCATATTATCATCTTTAGATGGGTATACTTGGACATCTACTGGAATAACTGGATTTACGATTCAAACTCCCAGAGATATATCTTGGAGCGGAAGAGTTTACGTTGCCGTCGGAGATGGTCCTGGTGCAAATTCCATTCAGTACTCTACTGATGGAATTGAATGGATAAATTCTACTGGATTTGCAAATTTTAACGGACAATCGGTTCAGTGGAACGGTACTAAGTTTATTGTAGTCGGTCAAGATACTGCGGCGGGTACGTATACGATATACGAGTCTGCAGATGGTATTGCATGGACTAGTGCTGGAATTTCATCGGCTTCTGGAACAAGTTCTTTGTATGGCGTTGAATGGAATGGTACACTTTGGTCAGCAGTCGGTAGCGTAAGTGCTGGATTATCTTCAATCGTATACTCATATGACAACCTAACGTGGCTTGGAGCTACTGGAGTAGTAAATGGCTCTGGTTATGCAGTTGCTTCTGCTAATGTTACACTTTCTACTGGAGGTGTTATTGGTAACGGTTCGGGCAGTAATGGAATTAATGGCTCTAACGGCTCTAATGGAACTCCAGGACAAGGTGCGTGGATCCCGTACTATGGTACACAACCATCAACAATTTTCCCAGCTACTAATTCTGGAGATGTTCTTACACTTGGATCAAGGGGTGGATCTTATTACCCAGTAACAAGATCGGTCCAAAGATTCCCTACTGCAACTGTTAGTACGCTAAGCTACAACGGACAAGCTGAATTCTTATTTGGTCTGGGAGATACTGGCTATGATTATAATTCAACCTTTAGCCCATCAGAATTTTCTGCTGCATGGTACTGCACTGGAACAACTGGCTTTGTTCCGTTCTACGACCATGGAACTACTGGAACTGTTTTTAGGCAGCCAGGTGTAAAAAATAACGCACTTCTTTCGATTATTTACGATTCTTCGAAACTTCAATTCCTAATAGATGGAGAGGTTCAATTAACTGTAACTGATCCAGGAGTTATTTCACGTATGCAAGGAAAAACTTACTTTCTTGATTCGTCATTTAAGTCAGCAACTATTCTTCGCAATACTGTATTTAGCTCGGCAGGTGAACGTGGTACTTTAATCTTTGGATCTACGGGGGCTCCTGCAACCTATGCCCCTCCAAGTTCTCGCGTTGGAGATTTTTACATTGATTATCTAAGCGGTATCATGTACATTCGGACCTTTTAAATTTATTTAACATGATAAATGCAATATGATATCCCTTCTGTGGATTTTTATTGGAGTCATTGTGGGATTTCTGGTTGTTTCGGTATTTACGCCTCCTCCAAGAATTCAAGCAGGAAATCCAGAACCAGGTAAAGAGAACAAATTCAATACACCGCTGGGATGTGTTCACTTAAATGCAAAAGAAGTTCCATGCGGATAATAAGAGATGCTCTTGAAAATATTTGAAATTTTAAGGAGTGAAAAAGCGGGCCCCGTTCTTTCGTTTATTATTGGACTTGGGGTCACTGTCTTATTTTTTCACAAGCCGTTTGACTACAAGTACAAGCTTGAATCTAGCGTATCTGATTACGTAAATAAACCAGTCAAGTTTGGAAATAAGTGCTATGTCTACACTGCGGAGGATACTCAGTGTGATTTACCGTCTTCTAAATAAATGGCAGACGGAGCAACTGACTTGAGTGATCTTCTTGGATCGGGCCCCGTCCAGAATCTGCCACAGTCGACTACGTTTTCACCCATTGTTACGGGAGGGGGTGATCCTTTTATTTCGCCAGTTGGTTCTGCCCCAAATAAACCCGCAGCAACGCTCAAGAGCAATTACCATATGTTCAGCACGATTCGACATGCATTTAAAAATTTAGTAATGTACTTTGGATTTTTCTTGGCTGCAATGATAGTGTCGCTCTCGACACCTCGCAGTCTGATCCTTCAGTACATTCCAAACACTTATACGTCGGGCGGTGTGCCTTCGTACATGGGCGCCGCTATCTTAGCGGCAGTGGCAGTGGCCATCGCTTATGTTGTAGGAACTCTCGGATCCTCTCTCGTTTGAGTAAAGAACCTTTAGAAGCCCATACTTTCTGATGCACTTTTCTAAGAATTTAATACAACTATCGCACGGCTTCGAATTGGCAATTCTGCCATCAGCAGTTATGCGAACGACCTTCAATACACACCCGCGAAGTCGTGAAGTATCTCCTAGATCTTTCACGACTGCCCGTTCTGCATGAATTGTCTGGTCTCCCCACCCGCATCCGCGAGCACGAGACCCAATCCTATTCCTTGACTCAGCAATCACCTTGCCATGCTTCGAAATCTCGGCCCTGTGAAAGTGAAATCCCTTCCTAAAGCACGTCTCGAACGCCATTTTGTTATTGAGATTTAACTAGACTAAATTGTTTTCGTTTTCGAGCAACTAATTTGTAATAACAAAGCAATGAGCTGGCTAAATAAACGTAGAGGTTGGGCAAATGAACCACCCGCTAAAATACACCCGCGAATTCTTTTTGGGCCTGGAATTTATTTGAGTCCTGGATTTGTGAAAGCGCACAACATAACGCATGTGATAAATTGTGCATTTGATAAGGATAGTCCCAGTTGGTTTCGTGAAAAGTATCCTTCGAGTTATATTTGTTTAGAAGCTATTGACAGTTTAAGTGAAGATATTATGAAATGGTATCCTCTCTTTGAAGAAACAATTAACAGATATTTGGAAGAACCGTACTCTCGAACTATTTACATTCATTGTCAGTGCGGGATTAACAGGAGCGGATTTATGGCTTTGCTTTTTGCATGTAAGAAGTTTGGGTTTCCATTTGAAACCCTTCGGCGCATTATTCTCAAACAAAGACCATGTGCTCTTTCAAACACGACATTCGAGAAACAAGTTGCATTAATTCTGCATAATAGAGATAATGAGCGATCTAGGCTCCAACTCTCTTTGGTCTGATATTTCCAGCAATCCAGATAGTGCTCAGACCGATATGATGGGGCCTTCTTACAGTTATGCCGATAACATTCCTGGCCCCTCTTCTCTTGGAATCGGATCTGCAGGAACCTTTTCACAGCTTGGTACCAATTTGAGCGGTATTGGAACATATGTTTCCACAATGATCGATGGAGATCCACCACTTGGAAACCAATTTTTTGTAAATACAGGCGGAACGTGTATTGCTCCCGATGGATCTTCGCAATCACGGTACAATTATATCAATAACAAACCATCTGGAGGTATTCTTCCTGCAGGAATGACTGAAATTGGTTCGGGAGCTAATGGTCTTATTCCTGGAGTCATTGGTGATATTGAAGGTCTTAATCCGATGTACATGATGAATGCACTAATGGCAGATTCTTCTCCAAAGTGCGAATGCTATAAGTGTGACGTTACTACTGGTGCATCTTCTCGGTTTTTGACTACAACTCTAAGTCCTGATTACAGTTCCACACATTGCACGCAAGTAGATGCGTCTCAGTGTACTTCTGAACCTTTTGAAAATTATTCAGGTGTTTCTCCAATTCCCACTTTCGTAGGAATCGGTATTCTTGTATTTCTATTTATGATGAAATAGACGTTTAAAGTTTTTAAAAGAGTAAGTGAAAATGAATGATATATTTCGAATTAAAAAAGTTCGTGATACGCCTTTCTCTAAAAAAGTGGTGTCTGGTACGATGGACTCAATGCATCAGACAATCGTTTCGACTTTGCAGTATGAGGAAAACAACCCTTCTAAAATAAAAGAACGGCTTGAAGAAATATCCAAGGAATTAGCTAGCGGATCTACCAGTTTGGAAGATATTTTGAAAGCTTCAAAACTAACAGAAGAACAAAAAATACTGACAGAAAAACTAGAATCAAAATCTCCAGTTGTTGACTATTATTTAAAAAATGCAGACATCATGCTGAAGTATTACGGCATTGGAGAAAAGCAAAATAGTTATGTTAATCTTGCAGATCAGAAAACTTTTGTAAAGTTTTTGATGGCTGAAACATCAGGAAGTTCCAAGAAAACTTTGTTTGATGAGTTTTCGTCACGAATGAAACTTAATACGGGAACAGTTGAAGTAAAAGAAGCACCTACCGAACATTGTACAAAGTGTAATATTGCAAGAGAAGAATCTTCTGAAGAAGGTATTTTGTTTTGTCCTTCTTGTGGATCAGAAGAATACATGTTAGTTGTTTCCGACATTCCTTCTTTTAGAGATCCTCCTAAAGAACGAAATAATTATGCTTACAAAAAAATCAATCATCTTAATGAAATTCTGAACCAGTTCCAAGGAAAGGAATCTACTATCATTCCCGTAGAAGTTATGAACGAAGTTATTTGCGAAATAAAGAAACGCAGGATTCAAAATGTTGCTGAGTTAGGCGAAAAGGAAATACGCGAAATTTTGAAAAAGATAGGAAGGTCCAAGTATTACGAGCACGGTACGCATATTATTTCACGCTTGAATGGTAACCCTCCTCCAACCATAACTCCTGAAATTGAAGAAAAAATACGAACAATGTTTCAAGAAATACAAGCTCCTTTTCTTATTTATTGTCCTGATGACCGAACAAACTTTCTTTCGTATTCTTACATTCTTTATAAATTTTTCGAACTACTTGAACTAGATGAATACAAAGTATACTTTCCTTTGCTGAAAAGCCGAGATCGTCTTATTTCACATGATGAGATATGGCAGAAGATTTGCGATTATCTCAAATGGGAATTTATACGATCCGTGTGATTTCTTCTAGTAATTCTTCCATTTTTAACTTGTATTTTCTATCGTCTGCTTTTTTAGGTGTGAGAGTATATATTTTACGTATTTCAGATTCTCCGAACTTTTCACTGCAAGGATAATCATCTGTTACGACCATTAAGACATAAAGTTTTGGCACATGAATAAGTGACCACATATCCTGTGCCCATCTGTCTTTAGCGCTTGTTTTACAAGAAATAACTATATAGTCTGATATGTTATTTCCAGTAACTGGATTTCCTAGCACAATATCTACAATATGATGGCCTCCGCTTTCGCATATAATTCCATTTGACTTTATATGTACTTGTCGCACCATTCCAAATTCAGAAAACAATCTTTCAGCTATTCTTTCCCAGAATCCACCTGAACCTTTGCTTCCAATCAGAGACTGGCGCAGAGAAAAGCAATCATCATAAATTTCCAAACATTTTTCGGATGTATAGTCTGCAAACTCTGGATGTTTTTCTTTTATCGTTGTAACTATTTTATCCCTTCTGAGAGCTGACATTTCTTGACGATATTCTTCAAGAAGTGCATTCTCCATTTTTTAAATTTAATTGAAGACATTAACCACATCCGTTTTAGGCACGGGGAAGCATTTTGTGCGTTAGGCACCACACAAGTGCAAACACTACCCCGTGGACAGCCGCCTTGACATGGAGGGACGAGCTTGGGGATGGAAGGCTAACGAGGACGCCAGGCACGAGCGCAAAGAAAAGAACGGCAAGAACTACATACTTCAGCATTTTATGTTATTACGCGGAGAAAGAATTTCTATTTCAAAATTAATGACTATTATTAATCGCTGGGGCTACCATCTTGTTGCCGATATTTCAAAATGTGCCCCACGGTCGATTAGATGCGCCGTAAATATTCACTCATTCAGCAAAGAACTTGTTCAGCGCATTGACATGGTACCCTACGGCTTACCTCAAATTGTCATGTTTGGATCTGGGAACAAAAAAGGATATACACTCGTACAACTTATTGAGACCTCGAACATTTGTGCCCACTTTGTAGAAGAAACAGACGACATGTACCTTGATGTTTTTTCATGCAAGAAGTTTGACATTCCAACTGTTGACGATACTATTCGAAAATACTTTAATCCAAAGTCAATTAAAAAAGTATATCTTGAGCGAAAAGCTGACAATTTTCCAGTAGACGAGCCAGGATGGTAAAAAAGTTATCCTTTAGCAGATTCCGTACGAAAGAAGCATCAGCTCCCTCATATTGGAATTTATTAAGTCGATGAGCTCGATCTTGCGCAAGTTGTTGCGCATGGTGGCATCTTCGTGCACTAGCTCATGGATCTTCTCTTCGGGGGACTCCTCGTGCTCGGTCTGACGCTTATCATCTTCGATAAGCTCAGCCAGCTTTAGTCCCACGATAGAATCCATCGACATCTCGATGGCATCCTGCTCGCGCTCTGCCTCTTCGGCAGTCGGCGCACCTGGGTGCGTCTCATCGGTATTCTTCTTAAGGTACTCCTTGATTCTGTCCTGCATCAAACGCAGGCGCTTCAGTCCGACCTTTGGGCTGAGACCATACTCGGGCACACCCTCATCGGAGTTGCCAAAATTGATCTCAAAGGTCTTCTTATAGTGCTCACGGTACGAAAGACCACTGGTCTTGTACGTCTTGTCCAGGCTCGACTTCAGATCATCCATCACTTCCTGGAGATCTTCGATATCAGAATCGAGAGTCTTCAGGGCAGCGGTGAGCTCTGGTATATCGGTGGACTTCATGAGGCCTCGAAGCGTCTCGTGCGTAAACGTAGACATCTTGTTGTTGAAAGATCAAATCTTTTAAATTAAAAATCCGTTTTTGTTAACCGTCTTGAGGACCGTCACATTCTTCTCCGAATATCACTTCATCGAAATAAAGAAGAAGATACTCTTCAAGTTCATCTTCTTCACCTTCGTAGAATTTCTTTGACAACATGATCAATGTTCTATCATCTTCGTAAACGAGGACCCGTTTGGCTCCCGTTTTCGGATGTGTTTCTTCACTAGTTTCAATTATCATTTTTTCATGAATTGTATTTGTTAAACAAAATTCGTTTTATGCGGGGCAGCCGCCATGCACATCTGCTGCAAGGACACAATCTCCGCTTGGACACTGCTTGTACCCTTCGGGGCAAGGATGATTTACTTTCGTAGAAGGGTTATGGAATCCCTCTAATCGCGGAAGTACAAACACAATAAATGCGAGTACAGCCAATAAAATAAGTAAAAGTTTCTGCATTTATTAGTAACCCAGTTTTCATTCTAGCTTCCAGACATAATAAGGTCGGAATTTACCACTAGCTCCTTCGTAATAAAACGCTCCTTGATATTCTAATTTTGGATGTGCATCTTTAACGTGTTCTTTCATCAAATCAATAAATGGTGAATCAGGCTTATCCTCAATATAAAGTACAATATGACCTTTCTCTGCAAGATGAGCCACTGAACGTTTAAAAAGAGGAATTAAAAATTCTCTCATAAACTCTTCAACTGATTTCCAATCTGCCATATTATCGTATTTTTCAAAAGTGTAAAATGGCGGACTTGTAAATATCAAATCATATTTTCCAACAATTCGTACATCTTGAAACTTTCCTTCTTTAACTCGGTACTTTTTGTGATCGCCTCCTCCAATATCATCTACAATAGCTTTATATGCAGATTGCATGGAAGAATTGGTGTCTACGCCCAAATATTCGCAACCGTACTCAATTGCACATCTTAATCTATCGCCCCAACCTGCAGTAGGATCTAGCCACTTCTTAGGTTTGAACATTTTTAGAACGGTCATTCCAACATCAAACGGATACAATGTACACACTCGGACATGTTTTTGAAGTTCTTGTAACGTCCATTTAGGATGTTCTTTCCAAAGATCAATAGGTCTTGGACCATCTTCAACACGACAAGAAAGACGCTGGGTTAGCGAATACTTGTCGGTAAGATCAATGACTTTCCAATTTCTAGATCTGGGAATTATAACTTTTTTACCTCGAAAGGTCTCCATTACTTATATTATTGCGAAGATTCTGGTATTACTGGGACACTTCCAGTTGGAGCATATGTTGCTTGGCCTGCGGGAATACACTCTTCTCCATTGTTTGCACCTTTATCATGATTTGGGACAAATCCATTAGGGCACGTAACTCCATAATTCATCATGTCTTCATGACCCTTAATGTTAATCCAATAATAGCGCATGACAATAGTATTTACAACCATGAATGCAATAGCATGAGTTACAATGACAGTTGTACGGCTTCCGCGCGATGGGAATGTAAAAAGAACGCCTGGCACGAACATTGCAAATAAAGCCAGGCTCAGAATACTGCTAAGAATATCCATTTATTACTATAGTTCATTTTTTTGCGAAGGGCATGAAGAGCATCCTCCTACTTTATCCGAAAGTTGAAGCTTAGAAGAAAGGGTGTATCCATAAATCACTGCTCCAAGAACTGCAATAAGAGCTGCCCAGTACCACATTTATTATGCAGTTCCAGTTTTTTTACTTCTATAAAAACGGATTTTTTTAGTCAAAACAGTATATTCCAAGCAAAGAAAACACTTAAATATTAGAATTAGAAAATCTTGATCTATAGCTAGGTAAATATTATTATTAGAAAAATGTAACTATTATGAATTCTTTAAAACGCAAGATTGAGATCTTGGTTTACTCCTGACGGGAGGTTTTTTAACTTTAACCTAACTTACTTCTAAACATAAATGGGCATTCCTTTTTACTTTGTAAGTTTAATTCGATCTCATCGTGGAATCACAAAAACTGTCGAAAAACTAGAAGTAGATGTTGTAGGGTTTGATTTTAATTGTTTGATTCATCGTTACCTAAAAGATGAAGATCCAGTTCAGTCAGTGATTAAAGCAATAACATACATTCTTGATAATATCATTATTGCCAAGAAAGTTATCATTGCTCTTGACGGAGTGGTTCCTTATGCAAAAATAGTTCAGCAAAGATATCGTCGTATGCGTTCTAAAGAGGAAGGAATTTTTGACCGTAACCAGATTTCGCCTGAAACGGCATATATGCGCGAACTTGAAACTGCTGTAGCCTCCCGTTTTCCAAGCGCTATTCTTAGCCGAACGAGCGAAGCAGGAGAAGGCGAACATAAATTGATGAATGAGCTTCGTAAATTGAAACCCTCTGACCGTAAAAGTATTTGTATTTACGGCCTTGATGCTGACTTGATTCTTATTTGCTTGCAGAACAAGGGATTATCTGAGCCTGGAAAAATGCACCTTCTTCGAGAATCGGCTGAATTCAATGATCCAAGTCTCAAATCTGCAGAGTTTGCTTCTTTGGATATTTGGGGTCTTTCGTCTCAACTTCCTCTTCAAATTGACCAATATATGGCTCTTTCAATTTTGTGCTTTGGAAATGACTTCATGCCGAATTTAGGGATATTCTCTTTGCGGGAAGAAGGCTACGATCGTGCTCTTGATTTTTACACAAAGTGCGGAAAGCCTAATCTTCTAACTTCAAATGGAAGAAACATCTTCTTGAAATACTGTGCTTCAAAAGAGTTCAGTATTCTTAGAGAAAGAATCAGTAAACGGAACAGACCTGAAGAAAAAATGATTCTAGGAAAAGACGATTCTCTTATTTCAAGAAAGTACAGTGTTCACATTTTAGATGGAGTTCTTAATTCAAAAAAAGTGGTAGAAGCTTTCTGGAAAACATTCCACTGGACAATGTTCTATTTCAAAGATAATGCTCCTATAAATTGGCACTGGTACTACCCTTACGCAGATGCTCCCCTAATCTCAGATATTGTTTTATATGCTGAGAGTAGTGTTGAAAAAGGTCGATTAAATTTTACTGTTGCCGATCAATTACATTTCATAATGCCAGGGGCTTCACTGCGCCGAACAAGACGCAAAGTAAAGTATGTTGATGAAATACATGATGAAACTAGAAATCCTTGGTTAAAAAGACACGATTGGGAAATGAAACCACGTATTTCTCTTCCTTGGAATCCTACTTGCCAACTGACTTCAGTTGCTTTGATATAAATGATACGCGAACATGAGTTGGCATTTTAGTAGATATTTGAACTTGATGACCTGTAAAGTAGTTCTGACGCATTGGAACATCGATAATAGGTGTTAAAATATCTTCTTCGGGAATAACTATATCTGGGAATCCAGTATCTCGCGGAGACCAATATTCATTATTTATTTTTTGAAGTTCTCGAGCAGAATGCTTCATTATAAAACTTTCACCAGACTGTTCTAATGACCAGTTTCTGATAAGATAATTAATATAACTATTTCTATAAGATGTTCCACTAGTTACAACCGTATTACGTTTAATAGTAGATATAGCTTCTGCAACTGTAGGAATTCGAGGTTTATCTATGCGAGTATTGACACTATTATGAGCTCTTACAACAAACAGAAAAAATTCGCGTCGACTTATGAACCAAGAAGGATTTCTTGTCTTATACGAATCGAATATCCTTGTAAAATGTTGTTTGCAGTCTGGACATGTTATTGTTTCCGCAAATAATGACATGAACTTTTTCAGTATTTCTATATCCGCATAAGAGGGATTTTCTGGATAAATGAGTGAAATTGAATGAAGAGTCATCCATCCAAGAGGTCCCCAAATTTTGGTAGCCATTTCCAGTTATTTATGGTTCGGAAATGAATCCTGCCAACATTGCCCCAGCCAGCATTTCTCGTTTAATACGGGATGGTGTTGACTCATTTTTCAGAAGATTGTGTTTTGTTATAAGAGAAGTAACCTGTTTATCGGACATTCGAGAAACTCGCTTCTTGATTGTTTTTTGACGACGTTTTTCGCCAAGAGGTGTAAATATACGTATAGTGTGTTTCCTCATCGATTTTTTAAAAGGTGGGGATTTTGCAGGATCTGAAACTGGAATAATTTTAGCAGTAATACGTTTTATTACACCCCTAGGGAACGTTTTCATTGTTTTAGAGTGTTTTCCTGCTTTCTGTTTTTCAACAACTTTTGGGGCTTCCGAAACTTGATCGAGCTTGACGATTTTTATCTTGTCCATTCTTATTAGAAAACGAATAAATGTATTTACTTGTAGATTCCCTCAAATAGATACTATGGATTGGAAAGCCGTTTCCTCGTATTTTAAAAAAGATGGGGTTTCTAAATTAGTAGATCATCAAATAGAATCATTCGAAGATTTCATTAATAATAAAATTCCATTGATTGTATCATCTACAACCCCAATTGTAGTTTGGCATGAACAAGACGAAGCTACTAAGAAATACAAGTATGAGTTTCGGCTATCTTTTGAAAATGTTACATATATGAAACCTCGAATTCAAGAAGCTACTGGACGTATTAAACCAATGTTTCCGCAAGATGCACGTACTCGAAATTTCACATATAACGCCCAAATGTTTTCGGACATTCGATTTACTGCCCGAACCTACAAGGCTCCTACATTCAAAGAATTTGACGAAGAAGTTAAAGTATTCGAAGGAGTTTCTCTAGGTAAAATCCCTGTTATGCTTGGATCTTCTCTTTGCATTATGAAAGACTTTCCCCTATCGAAAGAAGAAATTGGAGAGTGCCCTTATGACCCTTTCGGATACTTCTTAATTCACGGAAGTGAGCGAACTATCCTGAGCCAAGAGAAAGTAGCAGATAACCAGATTATGATTTTCCATACCAAGAAGATGACCAAGTACGCATTTTCTGCAGAAATGAAGTCTCTACATGAATCATTCACTACTCCTCCGAAGAAAGTAGAAGTTCGCATAATGACAAAATTTAACGGTCTTGGATACCCTTTATGTGTATGTATTCCGAGGTTTGTTGAAGATATTCCTCTTGTAGTAATTTTCAGAGCTTTTGGAATTGATAATGATCGTGATATTTCTAAACTTATTTGGGGATCAGAAGATCATCCTTATGTAGAAAAATTGGCAGCATCTTTCAAGGAGTGTGCAGATGCAAAAGTGTATTCACGTGAAGAGGCAATAACCTTTCTGACTCATCGATTCCAATACTCAACGACTCTTGAAGATAAATCTGCATATGCGCGAACTCTTCTTGATACTGAATTTCTTCCTCATGTAAAGTTCGGAGGAGAGGTAATTCCGCAGAAAACTTTTGAGGCACGTAAGATTGTTCTACTGTGTTCAATTATTAGACGTCTACTTCTTACTGAAATGGGAATTATGGAAATAGATGATCGCGATTCATATCCAAATAAGCGGGTAGTAAGTACAGGCGCTCTTCTCACCCATTTATTTCGCCAGCTATTCCAGAAAGTTGGAAAAGATATTCGAAGCAAGTTTGTACATGAAGTTAATAATGATAATTGGAAGAAGAAAGAGCGTCCTCTTGATGTATTGAACGTAAATAACCTTTACAAGATTTTGAAAGTTTCAACAATTGAAGGTAAACTGAAACAGGCATTGGCTACGGGTAATTTTGCAGTACAGGGATTAGGCACAACATCTTCTGCAAGTAATGCTACAAAAGTTGGCGTTTCACAAGTTCTGAATCGTCTGTCGTATTCTGCAACAATAAGCCACTTGCGCCGAATCCAGACTCCAGTCGAGAAATCAGGTAAGCTTCTGGCTCCTCGCAAACTTCACGGAACTTCGTGGGGATTCATGTGTCCCGTAGAAACGCCAGAAGGCCATTCAGTAGGTATTGTAAAGTCATTATCTATGCTTACGGCTGTAACTCAGCATATTCCATCGATAACAATTATCTCATTTCTCAAAGAATTGGATGGAATTTACTGGATTAATGATCACCGACCCTTTTCAGATACAGGAATTGTTGTCAATGGAGTAATTATTGGATTTACAAAAACCCCCCTGCAAATTTATCACAAACTTAAACAGGCCAAATATTCGATGAGATTCCATCCTTACACTGGCGTATGCTGGAAGATTGAATCAAATGTAATAAATATCGATACTGATGGAGGACGAGTCGTTAGACCCGTGTTTCGAGTAATTGATGGACGCATTCCAGATATCCCTGCAAGTGATAATTGGATTGACTGGGTAAAAACATGCATTGAATATATTGATCCGATTGAAAGCGAAACTTGCTTAGTATCGATGTTTCCACGAGATGTAACCGCAAAGCACACGCATTGCGAAATCCACCCTACGATGATTTTGGGACATATGGCTTCAAGCATTCCCTTCTCAGACCACAATCAGTCTCCTCGTAATACTTACCAGTCTGCGATGGGTAAACAGGCTATGGGCATTTATGCTCGTAATTATGCACAAAGACTTGATAAGAATGGCTATATTCTATGCTCACCAATGAGGCCTCTCGTAGAAACTCGAATGATGAATATTCTGAACACTCACGAAATGCCTTCTGGCGATAACGTTATTGTTGCAATTGGAATTTATTCAGGATATAACCAAGAAGATTCAGTTATAATTAATCGTTCGGCAATTGACCGAGGTTTATTCAGAACACTGTATTACACAATTTACAAAGATGAAGAACACCGTAATGTTTCGTCTGGAAAGGAAGAGAAGTTCTTAAAACCCAAGCGTGAAAGCACACGAGGATTCAAGAACAATGCTTATAACTCGATCAGTGCATCTGGAGCTCCTATAATGAACTCTTACATTCGTGAAAATGATGTTGTTATTGGAAAGGTTTCTAATATAAAAAGTGATTCGGGAGGATACCCTTTCAGAGATTCTTCAACTGTTCATCGTAACAGCGAAGTCTGCCGAGTCGATGGAGTTTGGAATGATAAAAATTCAGATGGGTACCCTTTCATAAAAGTTCGTGTTGTTTCTGAACGTATTCCTGAAATTGGAGATAAAGTTTCATCGAGACATGGACAGAAAGGTACGTGCGGAATTATTTTGAACGAGGAAGATATGCCTTATACTGCAAGTGGATTGAGACCTGATATCATAATGAACCCTCACGCTGTACCTTCTCGAATGACTATTGCTCAGCTTATGGAAACTCTGATGGGAAAAGTTTGTGTAATGAAAGGAACGTTTGGCGACGGAACTCCTTACTCGCATTTGAGCCTTAAGACTGTAAGCGAACAACTTTCAGAACTTGGAATGAATCCTCACGGCAATGAAATCATGTACAATGGCCAGACTGGAGAAATGATGGATGCAGAAATATTCATGGGTCCTGCATTCTACCAACGTCTCAAGCACATGGTTATTGATAAGAAGCATTATCGTTCTCGCGGTCCTATTGTAAGTTTGACGCGTCAACCTTGCGAGGGCCGTAGCAGGGATGGTGGTTTGCGTGTAGGCGAAATGGAGCGAGACTGTATGATTTCTCACGGAGCTTCGATATTTACCAAAGAGAGGTTGATGGATGTTTCAGATCCGTTCAGCACTGGAATATGTAAGGGATGCGGTACTATCGCAGTAGTGAATATTAAAGAAAATGTCTATTCGTGTGGAAACTGTGGAATTGAAACAGAATTTGAATGGAAGACAATTCCTTATGCTGTAAAGCTTTGGTCTCAGGAACTTGAGGCGATGCATATTGTCCCTCGCATGGTATTTGAATAGTAAATTGTAATTGTTAGTGATAATGGACACCTATAAATATTTTATGGAATTTATGGGAACTACAGTTCTTATTTACGCTCTTCTTGTAAGTGATGCAAATCCCATAATTATGGCATTAACTTACTTTGGAATATATACCATTCATCGAACATCAACGGGACATTTTAGCCCTATTGGAGCTACAGCCTATTACATGATTGGTCGCACAAATATGAAAGATCTATTGATGAATATTAGCGTACAACTTTTTGCATTGAATTGTGCTGTTATTTTCTTCAAGCCACTAAAGACTTTAATGCAAGAGTTCTTTTAATTATAATAAGATGAGCCTGTTTCTCTACGTAATTAATCCTGAACTTCGCGCAATGTTTGCTCAACATATTCAGAGCCGTCGCCCAACCGATTCTGGTGTTGATCTCCTATGTCCTCCAATGACTCTTGATTTTTCAAATTCGAGACTTGCGGCCGAAATTCGTACTGGTGTTGTGGCTGCTGCAGTTGATCATCAAGGTAATCCCGTACCTTACCTTTTGCTTGCCCGATCTTCTACCAGTATGACTCCCCTACGTATGTCTAATCAAATTGGTCTTGCAGATGAAGGGTATCGTGGTGAACTATTTGCCCGCGTAGATTGTGTTGATCCTGCAGTGAATTCGTTTGAAATCGCTCCAGGTCGTCGTTTATTTCAAATCGTTCAGCATAATTGGTTACCGTTCAATAATGTTATTCTGGTTAATGAAGCGTGTCAGCTTCCTGAAGCACGCGATGATCGCGGAGGTGGTGGTCTAGGCTCATCTGGAAATTAAGCTTTTCCGTAAATTAACGAAAGACTTATTATATCGTGACCAATGGTTATCCAATATGCGTTGTAGGCAGTCAATCCTGCTCCAAACATTGCTCCTACAAATATTACCAACGACCGTAAGAACGTGTTAATAAGCAGATTGGATGTAGGAAATTTTAGGATATCCATTTAATAATGGACAAAAAGATAATTCAATTTGCATTCGGAGTTATAAATCAAGTAAAGCTGTATCATTGGGCTACCAGAGGGTATTCCGTTCATAAAGCACTTGACGACCTTCATGAAAAATTAAGCGACAATTTTGATAAACTTGTTGAAGTTTATCTGGGTTCGTCAGGACCTGTTGGTAAATGGAGTGTTTCAACAACTTCAGATACAAATGTAGAACGTATTGTTCCTTTTCTAAAAGAAGTTAGACGGTCATTTCAAAAGTTGAAAAGTTCCGTTAAAATGGCCGATATTCAGAATATTATCGATGAAATAACCGCAGATATAGACCAGACTCTATATTTGCTTCGTTTGTCCTAAACACAGCGCGGTCGACTTTGTCTGAAATATTTTTTTCTGGCAGTATATCATAAACACAAATGGGCGGTGGTCTTATGCAACTTGTATCGTATGGTGCGCAGGATATCTATATCTCGGGCAATCCCCAGATCACGTTCTGGAAGATTCTTTACAAGCGCCACACGAACTTTGCAGTAGAGTCGATTGAGGTAACGTTCAACGGCCAGGCTGACTTTAACAAACGTGTAACGGCTGTAATTAACCGTAACGCCGATCTCATGTACAAGACGTATATTCAGGTTGTGCTTCCCCAGATTGATCTTACGGCAACCACGGGTACGTTTGGTGCCCAAGTTGGAGGTTCTGGTGGTGGTTTCCGCTGGCTCAGCTACATTGGTCACCGCCTTATCAAGCAGGTCGAGCTTGAGATCGGTGGTCAGCGCATTGATCGCCAGTATGGTGACTGGATGCAGATCTGGACGCAGCTCTCGACGGATGCAGGTAACATCAAGGTGCTCGACTCGATCATTGGCCACACGCATGACCTTGTGCTGATGAAGCGTGGTACGGGTATTAATCTTGATGCCACGTGCTCGTCTTCGGAGACGACGATCTCGTGCGTACCTCGCAAAGGTACGCCTGCCAAGACGCTCTACATCCCTCTCCAGTTCTGGTTCTGCCGCAACCCTGGTGTCTCCATCCCTCTTATTGCCCTCCAGTACCACGAGGTCCGCATCAACGTCGACTTCGAGACGTGGCAGAACTGCCAGTACGCTGAGTCGCTTGTTGGTTCGCCAATGTCTGCGAGTGCCCAGTCGCTTGCGGCTGCCTCGATCTATGTTGACTACGTCTACCTCGATACGGAGGAACGGCGCCGTTTCGCCCAACAGAGCCACGAGTACCTGATTGAGCAGGTACAGTACACGGGTGCCGAGTCGATCACGTCTTCGTCGAACAAGATCCAGCTCAACTTTAACCACCCTGTAAAGGAGCTTCTCTGGGTTGTCCAGCGTGACTCGTTCGTTGACTGCTCGGTCAACTCGTGGGTTGCATCGGTTGGTGGTGCCCAGCCATTCAACTACTCGGATGATTTCTCGACGGAGGGTATCATCATGTCGCTCCTCTCGCAGGCCTCGGGTGGTGCGGGTGGTTCGACGCTGGCCCAGAGCTCGAGCGTTGATGCTGCTCTTGGCCAGGGCCCGACGGAGTCCACGACGATGATTGGTGCCGACTCGTACGACTCGACGGGTGCTCTTGAGTTCGACTCGGGTGTCAACTACCTCCTCGCCAAGGTCATCCTCCACTCGGATGTGCGCTGCGAGGGCAAGAACCCTGTTGAGGTCTGCAAGCTCCAGCTCAACGGCCAGGACCGCTTCACGGAGCGTGAGGGTTCGTACTTCGACAAGGTTCAGCCTTACCAACACCACAGCCGTTCGCCTTCGACGGGTATCAACGTTTACTCGTTCGCCCTTCGCCCCGAAGAGCACCAGCCTTCTGGCACGTGCAACTTCTCGCGTATCGACAAGGCCACGCTCCAGCTCACGGTTTCGCTCAACACGGTTACGGGTGCACGCACGGCCCAGGTCCGCGTGTATGCCCTCAACTACAACGTGCTTCGCGTAATGAGCGGTATGGGTGGTCTTGCGTACAGCAACTAGACGTTTACTTTGTGGATCTTTATACAATTTTCAATCAAAACTCAAGAAAAACACAAATGAGTTTACAAACGTAAGTTCATTTGTGATTAAAATATAAATGAATAACCTTCCTTGGAAGCACCTTGTTGCAAAAAAAGACCTTCCAGATATTTATGATGAAACAAAAAATAGATGTTCTATTTTTGAAACACGGAATGAAATGATAACTCATTTTGCAAGTAAAATTATTAAACCAGTTATTTTAGAAATTGGCGTGTTTCGAGGAGAATTTTTAGACTTTATTGTTCAAAATTGCGACGCTAGTTTAGTTGATGCAGTTGATTTATTTCAAGGTATTGCAGAGAGTGGAGATGTTGATGGAAATGACGTAATAAAGTATGATATAGGAAAAAGTTATTTAGAACTAACCGAAAAATACAAAGAGGATCCAAAAATAAAAATTACTAAATCTGAATCAAGTACTTTTTTGAAAAGTCAACCAGATAACTTTTATGATATAATTTATATTGATGGAGACCACACTTACAATGGTGTTAAAAATGATCTTTTACAATCATTTTTAAAAATTAAAAATGGAGGCTATATTATGGGACACGATTATGAATTAAATTTACGCAAGGCAAGAATCCATCATGTTTTTGGGGTAAAGAAAGCAGTCGATGAGTTTTGTAGTTCTTATAAGCAAACTCTTTTAGCAAAAGGATTGGATGGTTGTGTAAGTTATTGTATTAAAATAAACAAATTATAATAAATGAATTTAGTGTATTTTACAGTAGGATTTAATTCTGACTATATAAAACTTCTTTACCTTGCCATCAAATCATTACGTAAACGTAACGCAGTTGACGTAATGGTTATTTGCGACGAATCTCTTGTTGAACAATGCTCTAATTATTTGAAAGAATTTTCAGATATAAAGATTGTTCCTTGTGAAAATTCAACCGATGCACCTAATTCTTCAATGAAGAAACTTCAAATTTTCAAGTACGATTTAACAAAATATTCTAAAATTTTATTTCTAGATTCAGATATTTTGGTAGGAAGAACACTTGATTACTTTTTTGATGGAATAATTGAGAATAAATTATACGCTGGTGATGAAATAAATTATACAACTTTTAATTTGCATGAATTAAAGTATCATTCTTTTCTGAATTATACTGAAGAGAACTTATTATTCTTTAAAAAAAATCAAATCAAACCTTTTAATGCAGGATTTTTTGGATTCCTGAATAATTTAGAAATGAAAGAACATTTCGAAAACATTCTTGAAATGGTGAGAACTCATACAGGTCACTTTTATTACGAGCAATCGTTCATGAATGTTTACTTTAATTTGAGAAATTTAGCGGATACAAAATTAATAAATATTCAAAATTATAGACTCGGATTCTTACAACAAGAAATTTTTTATCTAAATTCACGATGGAAAAAAAGGTACGATAAAAATAAAATAGTTCATTTTGCGTATTGCAATGGATTTTTGCAAAAATTTAAGGGAATGAATAAATTTTGGGATTTATTTGTATAATAAGATAATGTATTCACTAAGAAATTGGCAAAAAATTGAAAAGAATCATGCAGAACTTATTGTGAATGCTTCTAAAACAGACGGTTCAGATTCGGAAGTACCTTTTCCAATTGGTTTGTGCTTTTTTTGGTATAACTCTATTTTTAAATCTTTTGTAAATGATCATTCTCGAACAGTTCTTTTTGCAATTAAACCCTGCAGTGACGTAAAAAGACGGTCACATCTTCCTGTAAATAGACATGCTATTGTTTCCAATGTTGAAAAAAACGGTATTAAAAACATAAATCTTTCAACTTCTGAATACTTTGCAGAAATTGGAAAGTACAAGTTTGTTATTTCTCCTGAAGGGAATGGTCTTGATTGTCATAGACATTATGAAGCATTGATGTTTGGATGCATTCCAATAATTGAACGAAATCCGCACATAGAAGAGAAGTATACAGGTTGTCCGATTCTGTGGACAACCGATTATTCTGAAATTACAATTCCGTATTTAGAAAAAGTTTATGCAGAAATGATCGATAAAGTGTATGATTTTTCAAGATTGTTTTTAACTTATTATTCTCCAGAACTTCAAAAGCAAATTAGAGAAAATTCTGAGTTCTGGAAACCTAAAATTAAAAGTATATCCAAATTTATAAATGGACGGTGGACGAAATAAAACTCGTAAAGTACAAAAATATGGAAGTCGTGCAAAAGTAATGCATGGAGGTGCTGAAAAAACTACGGGAGGTCTTACCAAAGATGATCTGATGTACAATGGAAAAGGTCGTATTGTTTCAAAGAAACGTCATGCGACGATGAAACAACGGCATTCAACTTACGGAGGAGAAGAAGAACAAGAATAATAATGCAAGGAGACTTTTCTAATTTGGGCTACAGTCCTCAGGAAAGACATGATCTTGGGTGGGGATATTATATGATGAATTGTGTTCCTGGATCATGGGAGGTGCTTAGACACCCTGATATCTCTCAAAATACTATTTTTACATGCTTTTCTCATCCTGATACATACATTGAATATACTATAAATGAAGTAGTATTTCACTTGAATGAGTATACTATAGGATTTGTAATGAAAACTATGGAAACTATTGCAAAACGTGGATGGGACGCATATAAACACGAACGTGAAATAACTTTTATTAAGCCAAATTAAATATGAAGTTCATTCATCTTGCAGATAAACCTTATACAAAATTTAATACTCCTAAATCACCACTTGGGACTATTAAACCAAAAGGTCTCTGGTTAGCTCCAAAAGGAGTGTGGGAAGAATATTCAAAGGTTGAACTTTCCAGACAACCACACAAATATATGTATGAATTTGATATTGATATGGATAAACTCATAATTTTGAAAACTTATAAGGATATTAAAAATTTCAACGATACTTACGGTATTGAAGTCGATGAATATGAAGATTTTTTTGTAGACTGGGATCGAGCAAAGAAGGAAACTGGTAAGTCTGGAGTATATGTAAAAAATGCCCAAATAAAACAAGCACGTCAAAAATTTATGTGGTACAACGCATTTGACATTGAGTCAATAGCTATTTGGAATAAGCATGCAATCAAGTCTTTTGAAGAATTAGCATTTTAAACGAATCTAACTACATTGGAAAAATGCCAGAGTACACTGTTGAAGCAAAGACTGTTCAAACAGGAGCCGTTCGGACTTTAACGGAAGCTCTCAAGTGTATTTTGGTAGAGATGAGCCTTATCTTTGATGCCGATGGGATCAGAATGGTGGCCATGGATAATACACGCACAGTTCTTGTCCATATGCGTTTGTATGCGGACAAGTTTGAAAAGTATGCTTACAACTACACATCTCCTAAATTTGTTATTGGTGTTAATACTGATCATCTTTATCGAATCATTCGTACAGCTACAAATGATGACACGATAACGTTTTATGTTGAGACGAGCGATCCTAATACACTTGGTATTTTGCTGGAAGACGGCGAGAAGAAGCAAGTAACTCGCTATAAACTTAATCTATTGGATCGCGATGAGCCAGATATTAATCTACCCGAAACTGAGTTTGCTGCGCATATCACGATGCCTTCGGTCGATTTCCAGAAGATTTGCCGTGACATGACTTTGCTTGGCTCAAAGACTGTTGAAATTAAAAATGTTGGGTCTACTCTGACCTTTGGATGCAAGGGTCACTTTGCGTCTCGAACTACGGTTATGGGAGATTCGGAGAACGAGTTCAGCATTCAAAAGAAAGAGTCTACTGAAATCGTCAGTGGAAACTTTTCCCTTCCCCATCTGGTTCTTTTCACCAAGTGCACCAATCTCTGCAATAATCTAGAAATCCATATGAAGAACGACTGGTTTCTGATGATTCGGTACGTGGTTGCGAATCTGGGCTCGATCCAGCTTTGTCTGATGCCTTGTTCGACATAAATTAAAAGTGAATATTATAAAGTTTGTAAATATTCACAGAAACTCTACTTGTAATCGATAATCCTAAACATAAAATAGCAACAGTCTCAATAATAATAATATTATTTATAAATGTATCTTCCGAAATTCCAAATAAATCATTAATAATCCCATAAAAGAACGGTGACTTATCACCATTAGTTAATTTATTTTCAGCCATTGTTACAACACAAACTTTCAGAAAAATATGCTGAAGCCATATAATAATTAAGCAAATAATACAAATAAGTTGAATCCAAAATGAAGGATAAAATGTATGGGATAAAAATATTAAAATAGCTATCGCCATTGCAATCATAACATGATATACTCCTAAAATATGTCCTAATAATACGGTATTTGCATTAACAATCCACCCATATAATAAAGTAATTGAATATATAAGTATTTTTTCTGAATATTTTATAATATAATTTTCTGAAACATTTAAGGTTATTTGCATTTGCATTTCTATCCGTAGTTATTTTTCTAATGTTCACGCAACAGAAGGTTATTAAACTTTAAAATAGTCAAATAAAAACAACGAAATGTAATTAGTTATCTCAAGTCCTAAAATTCCTACTAGAACAGTTTCTCCAATAATTAAGTAATTAAATGTTATTTCATGGTTTATTCCCGTTATTCCCTCCAGTAGTTTGTAATAAGGAAAAACTCCTGGCAGTAGTGTTTTTTCAGCAAGTATTAGAAAACATACATTCCATACAACATGGTGTAACCAAATAGAAGATATTATAATAAAAAGTAAAATTTTAAACCAAAGTAGTGGATAAATTGTATGAGAAATAACTACTGATACTATAAGAGCTATTCCCAGCATAAAATGATTTACTGCTAAAATATGAGCTAAAACTCCATCATCCTCACTTAACCATTTATAGAAAAATCTTAAAAGTTTTATAGAAAATGATTCAAATTTTCTAATAATAGATGAATCTGAAATATCCATTTATATTTAGCGATCTCTTACTCTGTTGGGAGTGTACGCGATTCCGTCGCCACCTTCTAGAAGTGCAATGTCTGAATTCAGGCACGTCACTTTATTTACAGTTGCTTTGGTGTTCCAGATCTTTATGATTGAGTTGGGACCTTTGGGTGAAATTGATACGCCTACTAGAGTGTTTGCAAAATCTGCTTTTAATAGTTCTTCTGCTGCACAGTTGACCACCATTTCTACAAACACATGTGTTGAGTCTGTAGAATTGATCTTTTTGGACCATGTCCCTCCGTCTGCATTTTCAGGAGATTCCCACATGGGTTTGTACCCTTCACGCATAAAGAAGTACATTCCCGAAATCAGCATTTCTGGAGTTATTTTTTCGAATATTGCCCAGAGGTGATAAGCGCATTTAATATCGCCTATGCGTACATAGCTTTCAAAGCGGTAATCCTTGTTTGCAGGATCGTGGAACCAGAGGATCCATGTATCCCTCAGAGGTATCAGCGATGCCTCCATTTTTATACTATTGTTGATACTCTCTAAAACGAATTCCGTTTTACACTAATCTTCACGAATATAAACAAGATGTCGGTAACTGCCCAGATGATTTACTCTGTGCGGTACCTACCTCACTCACTTCCTGAAACAATCTTGAAACGCTTGGCAATGTTGCCAGTCGTTCCTGCTCCATACAAAGCCTTTCGGGGCGGTGGTGGTGGCGCTAAGAAAGGTCTCGTAAGTGAGAACTGGCGGAAAGATGCTTATATGAATATCGTTCGTATGGTTCGCGAAAAAGGTGATCCTTATTACGAAGAAGTTAATAGCTGTCTCAATAAAATTGCCCAATCGTCTCTATTCAAATTGACAGATAAGATAATTGAAATTTTAGGAAAGAATGATGAGATGTTTCGTCTCCGTGTAATAACTTTGCTGTTCGATTTTGCGACTCGTAATGATATTTCAAGTACTCTGATGAGTCAGGTAGCAAAGCGTATCTGCGATGCAATTCCTGCAAGTTCCGAGGATATCGGTACACAAATTGATATGTTTCCTGAAATGTACAATATGGACAAGACAGTTACAATTGATTCAAAGGAAGATGATTTCAGCGATGCTCGATGCGAGTATGTTCGTCTGCGCAACCAGCGCAAAGAGTATGCCTCTTTCATGATTAAACTGGTCCGTGTAGGACTTGTAGATATGGCGGTGGCAGAAGAATGGGTTTCGAAAGTTCTCAATGATATTTCGGAAGTAGCCAAGATGCCAAAGTCTCCACAGACTGAGGAAAATATGTCCCAGCTTTCTGAGTTTCTATTTCAAGTTTCTACAAATTTGAATGCAGATATGGGAGAATTGAAGGTGCTTATTCGTACATCAATTGAATCGATTCTGAAGATTTCTCGTGGAGAACTTCCAAGCATGACCATGCGAACGAAGTTCAAGCTTGAGGATACCCTCAAGAAATGCGTTTAGGAACTTCGATGATAAAAGAAACGACAATATAAATGGCGGCACCCCCTGCAAGTGTTCTTGTTCGTGCAGCCCAAGTATCTATTGAACAGGATAAACCAATTTACCTTGATTATTATCAGGACAGCGTTGAAAAGAAATGCTGTATCGGAGTCCGTGAAACTGAAAAACTACTTGTCAAATCTGATAGCGAATATACATCCAGTATTGAATCTGTTTTTAAGTGTGAGACTTGCTATATTGTCATGACTGAAAATAGTCTTTATATTGTTTCAAATGAAATTCCAGTAAAGAAGATTCTGTCGTCTAAACAGGAGTAAGAAATGACATCAATGGAAAAACAGTTTCCACCGCCTCATTTTTTATTATTTGAACCTTTGAATGACATTGAAACTTCCAAAATCTGGAAAAAATATAGAGAAGAAAACGATCATCGTGCAGAATTTACAGAAATAGATGCCGCGGAGATAAATTCGGTAGATACCTTTTCTCCATGGTTTGATACATGGATATCACAATCTCCTTCTAAAAAATCTTCTTATGTAAAAATACTCCTGATTTATCATGCCGATTTTTTGACTTTTTCTTGTCAGCAAATGTTGCGTCGTTCTTTGGAACAGAGATCCTTCAAGTGCCGTGTTTGGTTTCACGTCGAAGATCCAACAGTTATTCAAGGAGCTATTCAGAGCAGGACCATCGTAAAACGAATTCCAACTTACGTGCATTCTCCTACAATAAAAGAACTATGAAGGTCGTAGCATTTACCGATGGTGCGTGCACAAACAATGGTAAGTCCAAAGCCCGTGCTGCATGGGCTGTATGGTTTCCAGATAATGAATCTATTTCAGTGGCAGACTTTGTTTCTTCTGAAGAGAATCAAACCAATCAACGGGCAGAACTTACTGCTATTCGAAATGCGGTAAAGATAGTTGAAAAGAACTTTTCAAGCGATACTGATTTGCAATTATTTACCGATTCACAGTATTCGAAAGATTGTTTGACAAAGTGGCTCCCTGCATGGGTGGCTAATGGATGGAAGACAAAGCAAGGAAAAGAAGTTTGCCATCGAGATTTAATTGAAGAGACTTCAAATATACTTTCTATGTTCAAATCGTATTTAATTACCCATGTGGAAGCACATACGGGAGGAGTTGACTATAATAGTCGTAATAATGCTATTGCAGATAAGATGGCTACTAAAGTTCTTTGTCCCGACGAAGAGGTTCGAGTAATTTCAAATAAGGAAGCACCTATTGAAGGTCTTCCAATTTCTCTGATGGGTCCTCCTGTATCTGATTCAATTCTTACAGAATGGTGCCGTTCTAACTTAAGTTTATTGGACCCCCAGGCTCTGAATGCTGCGCTGATTTCAGCGCTTTCAAAGACTGTGAAGAAAAAGGGATTCGATCTAGTCAAGCAGAAATTACACCGAACAACAAATTATCGCCTCGTAGCTTCTAATTTAATAACAGAAACCACTGTTATTACAAAGGAGGAGGAAGAATGAGCGCCGTAGCATATCATTTCTGGTCGCCTACATGTGCGCCATGCAATCACATTAAACCTGCAGTTCAAGATTTGAAAGAAGAATTTGATTCTGTTACATGGGTTTCTGTAAATATTGCTGAAGATAAAGTTACTACTGCAAAGTACGGTGTTAAAGCTGTGCCTACAATTGCAGTCGAATGGAATGGCCGTGTTGAAAAACACTCTGGAACTAATGTCGCAGGATACTATCGTATTCTACGTATGGCTACTCAGAAATAGTAGAAGTAATTAACTGACCATTTTTATACAAATCACAAACAAACTCATCCTTGTCGTCCATCTTACTAGATTGCTGGACGTCATCGGATTCCTTTTTTGCAGGGTCTTTTACTAAACTTTCTGGAGGATTTTTTCCAAACCCTCCCTTAAATGCAAGATTTGTGAAAGTTTCAGGCTCTTGGAAGTAAGGAAGTTGATTTCTATCCCAAGCCCAAATAAAGAAAAAGCCCGTAGTGCCTACCAGTACTCCGATGGCCAATGAACATAACATACCAATAATGTTTACAGAGCATTTTCCGTATTGAGCTTGAAGAGTTAGCAATAAAAATTGAAAAAGTATTATACCGATAGAGGCCCCGATCACCGTCCATGAATATTTATTCAATTGAAACCCATACCCGTTTGGGTTAGATTTATTCCCACCGTTAGTCCATAATGTCGACCAAAAATAGTAGATCAATACCGTGGCGGTAATAGCTATACCGTGTGACATGTATTTTACTTCACCGAAGACTACTGGAATGTCGCATATATACTTTCGTGCAACAGTTGCAGACTCCATTAATTTATGGACTTGTTATTTTATTTAGAACAGAGCTGTAGTTGCTTGTAGCACTTGATTCAAGTCCTGAAAATACCAATTTTTCAAAAGTACCTACAAGAAAGAAGGTTGGGATACTAAGTATCGTCGGAAACATGAAGGAAATATCAAGAAGAAGAACAAACAAAATAGGTCCGAGCCATATCAGTGCTAAAGGTAAATATGCTACAAAAATAGAAGTTAATACTCCACTTGATCTAGAAAGAAAAGATAGTTCTGTGAGAGTAACTTTACCACTTGCATTTTTTGCAGCAATCGTGTACATAGCTACAATAAATATACCTATTGCAATAACAACCATCACGATTGTAGCTACTTCAATTCCACTAGATGGAGATAGAGATCCAGCTGGAATTGACCCACTACCACTCATAATAAATAATGCAATAGTACCAATACTTCCAAGAACACCGAGTATCATCCAAATCGTACCAGTCTCCATACTATTGTTTAATTAGAAGATACAAAATACCAGCGAAATACAAATGAGCATCTTTACTTCCAGTTCTTCATGGGGAGGCAATTGTTCATCTACAAATCAGAGCCCAATTAACCTTTCACAATCTTCGGCAAAACCGTGCGATCTTTTGTGCGAATTAGTATTTGATGATGCATACATTCCCAGTGCGTATGTTAGTGTAAGTAATGAAGGGCTTGTGCTTCAGAGTACAGCAGGTCTCGGTTCTTGCAAATTTAATGGAGAAGGTTATACGTGTCAATACATTCTTGTAAATCATCCAAGTCATCATACGATTGAAAATATTCAGGCAGATGCAGAAGTAATTGCAATTTTCAAATCTGGATCTAAAGTTCTTTGCGTAAGTTCTCTTGTTCGAGTGAATCCTGCACAAACTACGTCTACTCATTTTTTCAATTCATTTATCCCTTATTCGAACTCATCTGCAGAAGGCACTGCCGTAAACATGGGAGATAATTGGGGTCTTTTTATGATGGTTCCTCCAAATGGATCTTATTTTGTTTACGACGGTTCTTTGCCAGTACCTAACTGCGATTCTGCAAAATGCATTGTTTTTAAAACCATGATCAATATTGATTCTAATGACTTTGCACTTCTTGTTAAAAATGTAACGCCTGGATCTCGCCCTATTCAAGGTGTTGGAGATCGAGAGGTTTTTTTCAATGATACCGAGCAGTTGCCAGGAGGACCAATTCCTCACGATAACAAAACTTATATGCGATGCAAACGTTCTCCGCGAAAAGGAGGTGATGTCAAGAAAGTTACCCAAGTAGATCTTTCTGGAGAAAAATCTAAAAAAACTCCTAGTACTCTAGGTCATGTACATAAATTTGTCAGCGATCAAATTGCTACAAATGGTGTTATCAGCTTTTTAGACGGTGTTATCATGATAGCTTCATTTATAGTTTCTGTTTATATTGCATACATGTACAATGATCAATTTTCATTTTTTATGGGATTAAATGGATTGACTCAGAGACTTGCCGCATGGATTCGATCCTTTGTAGTTAAAAATGTTCCTACAAATATTGTTACATCGTCTTCTTCAATTATTCCTCCTAAGTCGGTCTAGTAATGGTTAAAATCATCCCAATCGCTTTCGCTTTCTTTAGACTTCTTAGAGCCCTTTGATTTGGTGATCCATCCATCTTCGCTTACTGCTCCTGCAGAAGGGTTTTCCTCTTTCATTTCAGGAAATTCTTTCTTGAGACTCCTGAAAGAAGACTCTACAGATTTTTCATAAACAGGTTTCTGTTCTTTTTCAACAACTTCACCATCTTTTGGTAATGTTATTCTAGAAACATATGTCGGTCCCGTTCTTGCTGGTGCTCCTGCACCTGCTCCTGCAAGTGCTGGAAATTCACCAGTAATTTTAACAGGTGCATCCTTCCGCTTGTGTGGAGGAATGTACGACGACATCTTATTAAGATGACTAAATAATTTACCATTAAATTCGTTTTGAAAATGGACTTAGTGCTTTCAGGTATTGAATTATAAAATGGTTCTAGGAGTTAATATACTTCCCACTGGAAGCGTTAATGAAGTTTCAATTCCTGCAAAAACAACAGATGTTCTTGAATGGATCCGAAAGAAATACAAGAATCCCGAATTTCAGTTTCAGGGAAAGATTCAGAACCCTACCGACGAAACTCAGTGGTTGAGTATCTTTGCATGTCCTAATGAAGATGATGAAAATGTAAATACACATATGTTACCTGCCCCTTTTGATGAGGAAGTGTATTCTGGAAACATTATTATTCTTTGTACTAAATCCGAACAGCAAGATAATTATGATCCAAATATTTCTCAGTATATCAACTTGAAAGTAACTGAATATGAGTCTCTTCACCAGGAATGGACATTTGCAGATGAAGAGGAAGAAGAAGATTTTGAACAAGAAGAGGAAGAAGAAGAAGAGGAAGAAGAGGAAGAGGAAAAGATTGTACCAGAATATGAACCAAGACCTATTCAGGTACAATGTAAAAATGTATTTGTTCCAACTCCAATTCGTGACAAAGTAGTTGAAAATTATACGGAGCTCATTGAAAACAAACAACTTGCACAAGAACTTGAAGATTGTCTACTTCATTTTATCAGCGATAAAGCTTTGAAAGATGGGATAGATATTGATTGGAGTAATAAGGTATTCTGGAACAATTATCGTAACCAAGCAGTATCTTTATATGAAAACCTTCAGGGAGATAAGTCTTATGTATCCAATGAAATGAATTGGCTAGAAAAATTAAAAAATGGTGAAATTACTCCAAAACAATTGGTTGAACTGACTCCATCTGTACTCTGTCCCGCTAGATGGCAGAAGCATATTGAGAGCATTCTTGAATCAGATAAGAAATTGTACTCTCACAAGAAAGCTACTGCAGCAGTAATGTACTGTTCTAGTTGCAAGAAGAAATCTAACTGCGATTACTATCTTCTACAGACTCGGTCTGCGGATGAACCGATGACAACATTTGTGACTTGTCTGGAGTGCGATCGCCGTTGGAAGTTTTGATAGATTTAGTTTGAATAGTATTTGGCGGAATAACTACAGTTATTTGATCAGTTCTTCCTGGCGTTCTGTACATTGGATCTAATAAAGAATCAGTTGCTTTATCACCTTTTGCTGTAGCGAATGGAGAATCTACATCGCCAGGATACACATAAATTGGATGAAGCCCGTTTGTAATTTCAGGTTTTGTTACTTCGGGAGTAGTTTTCTCGAACTTATTTTTAAATAAGTGTATTATATCGTCTGGAATTTGGGGACATGTTTCTTGTAATCGCTGAGTTTCATCGCGTATGATTTTTAACATATCTTTTGCATTCATTCGTTCAGATCTCGGAAGAGCAAGTTCTACCAAAATAAACTTGTAAACTTTCTTGTAGGTTATTGTTGCAATTCTGTGTGACTCTGCACGTTTAGCCCATGCAAAGAAGCTTGAAATAGTGCCAAGCAAGCCTACAGTGAGTGTTGTAGTTCCAATAACTAAATTTGCAATTGTTGAATTGGTTATGAGAGCAGTTGTTCCAATAGACGCAGATCCAGATAACGTAGCAAGAACAATCGATGGAATTGTTATATACGTATGACATGCTGTGTATTTTTTTTCAGCACGATCATGTAGCCATGAAAAACAGAGGCAACGTTCACCTTCGTCAGAAAGAATGCGTTCAAGCTGAGAATTCCAACTTACAGGTGTTTGGCCTTCTTCTTCCATTTATTGTAGGAGTGTTAAATAATGGTGTGGGTCTACAATGATCCGCTAACGCAGGATGAAAAAAGAGCTGCAGATTATCTGCAGAAACACCTTAAAAAAAGAGAATACATCGATAAAATCGTAAAAATTCTGAGTCTTTTTAATTATCTTAAATCCAAAAGGTTCAGAAATTCTAACGAACTAAGAAACGATGTTCTTGCAGAAAAAGGAAAGCCTTTATTTGACGAAGTAACGGCTTCTAAAGTTTACAAAGCTCTTTATAAAAAACGAGGAGGGTCTAATGAATATGCGTTTACTGAAAGTTTGATACGTGGAATGGGAACTTATTTAAAAGGCTACGATCGTATCGGAATTTCATGGGTTATCGACAAAGGTCTTTTCATTGCAACTTTACCTGTTAAAGGCCTTAAAGCTTTAGTTGGCGAGGGTATTTATGATCTGGCATCTGGAGCTACTCACGGACTTGTTGAAACTGGAGTATCGGGAGTAAATGGAGTTGCTGAAACAGTTGGGGGACCAATTGGTCTTGCAGTCGTCGCATTATTTACTGCTATCGCCGCTGCAGTGGGAGCATGTCTTGCAATTGCCGAAGGAGCTTTTGCGCAAGCATTTGTGCACTTCATTAACTTTATTCCAGGTATTGGTCCTGCACTAGTAAAAGGTATAAATAAAGTTGAAAATATGGCAAAAATTGTAGATAAAGATCGGGATCAAATATCAAAGATTCCATTTGTTGGAGAGTCAGTTGTATCTGCGGTTCCAAATAGCAGGATTGCAAATCAGGTACTTTCAGAACCAACGGGTGGTAAACGATTTTCTGTGCGCAGACGTATAAGAACTAAATGGCCGAAGACGCAACGGCAACGGTTCGCCAGACACTAAAGGATTGGATTTCTTTAGACGATGAGGAGCGTCAACTAAAACAAAAAATTAAGGAAATCAAAGAGCAAAAAACGCTTCATTCCGAAAATATCCTCAAATTCATGCGTGAGAACTCTGTCGACAACTTTGCTCTTGAAGGAACTGGTCTTGGAAACATTTCACGAAGCGTTCGTACATCTCGCCCTGGTCTCAAACGTTCCCAAATTCGTACCCAACTTCTTCTTACCTTTGCAGATCAGCCTCAGCGTGTAGCCGAAGCTTTGCGTGCAATTGAAGGTATTCCTGAAGGTTCTGACGATATGAGTGTTGGCGGTACTCAGCGTGAGTTATTAGTTCGACGAATTCCTAAGAAGTAAAAATCTGATAAGTTTATTACCAGACGTTGCTCTACTCGCGGAAGAGCCTAGTTATTACATCATCGTAGCAACCCTTCTTCAACTTTTCAGCAACTTCATCAGCAAAAGCTTTTAGTTTCTCTTGCTGAGCTTTGAGGGTCAACAACGTCTCGACGCTTCTTCCATACTCCAAGACCTCTGCAACAGCAGGAGGACGTTCGCCAGGGAAGGCACTGAAGTTGATGAACAGCATTGCCTCAAACCGAAGACTGTCGTACGGAGCTATACAGCTTATGTACACCTTGTCTTCTGGAAATCGGCCAACGCTCAATATGATTTTGCCAATTGAGGCAGAAATCTCACGTCTTTCTTTATCAGAGGACATCTTTCTCGGTGGTTGGGTTTTCGTAATAAATACTTTACTGGAAAAAATCCATTTTTATTGTAAAAACATACGAGTTTTAATCGTATGTAACATAAATGCACTCTATCTTTTGATCGAGAACTTCAATCGTTCTTGTGTAAGCATAAGTTTGTCTTCTGATTATTCTTTCTATATCACTAGCAAGCTCTGGAGTAAGAAGCTTCTCAGCTTCTAATTCGGCGATCGCTTTTAGCATAGCCGTTTCAGCAATTGTTTTCAGTCTCACCAGTTTCGCTATGACAGCGTCTTTCTCGGCTCGCTTGGCTGCCAGTTCGGCATAACGCTTCTCCATGTAATCGGACATTCTCAACTTAAAGTCTGTCTTATATTGTCTGGTTTTTGTAATCGATATTTCACTGAAAAGATTCCATTTTCACGATAGCATCTTTTGCTGCCAGTTGTTCGGCTTGTTTTTTAGTCGGACCTGTACCCGTTCCCATTTGTTTTCCATCAATACCTACGACCGCAACTTTATACGAACTCAAAGATCCCGAAATAACAATGTAGGTAGGAGTTGTGTGATACTTAGACTGATATACTTTTTGCAGTTGCTCTTTAAAGTTGCGGTTATTCATCAGAATACGGGGGATATCAATGTACGTTTCAACCAGACAAATTATGAACGAATATACAGAAGGAAAGTCCCCTGACTGCAACCACAGAGCTCCAATAAACGCTTCTAGGATATCTCCTAGTTTCTTGGAGTTTTTTCTGCCATCACAAATATCTTCATTGTGTCTCGAAATTATGTAAAACTTATCCAGACCTATTTTTTGACTGAGAGAACCTAGCATTTCATTACACACAATTTCCTTTTTAAGATCAGTCATGAAGCCTTCGTTCTCTGTAGGGAATCGTTTCATAATGTATGTAGAAACGCATGCGCCCAGAATAGAATCACCTAGGTGTTCAAGCCTCTCATATGAATGGTCAAATAACGCAAGACAGTCGGCTGGTTTAGGAGCCAAGGATGCAGATTCTCCCGTTGGACTTGTATACTCTGTACGCTTCACATACGAAGAATGAACCATTGCCATTTGGAACAGTTCAGTATCGTTGACTTCAAATGGGCACTTATGCTTCTCGAGAATAGCACAAATATCTTTTTTTGCAAACAGACGATTTTTTGGATTGAAGGGATTGTAGACTGCCATTTATTATTTACGATGTTTACGTTGTTTACGTGCTTTCCGTCGAGTTCGTTTTCCACCTTGTGTATGGAGAGTTTCTTTAACTGCTAGATCAAGCTTATTCCAGCTATTTAAAAATTTTGTTTTATCTTCGGGACTCAATTTTCCCAAATTTTGACGAAAAACATTATCTATAGTTTCTTCATTATCTTCAACCAATTTTATCAATTTATCTTTCACTAAGCCTATTAGTGCATTTGTAGACAAGAAATTCATCCTTAGTTTATTAAACTATTATTTCTTCACAACGCGCTCAATACCATATTCTTCTGAAACCAACATCGGTTTCATTGTTTCGCAGATGAATTCGTAGCACTCATCTGCGCTCGGTTTGTCACTTCCTTCATAGTATGACTCCAATAATTGCTTGAGCAAGCCTTTGGAAAGACTCCAGGGTTTATTCCACTTTGTTGGTCGCAATATACGAATATAAGAACCATCTGCCGAAATTTGAATCTTTTCATGATTTTTGAACTCTTCAGTGCTCATAATTTCAATCACATTCATTTCTGCATCAGCCTGTTGTTTTCGAAGTTCCTGAATTTCCGAATTTTTCTCGCGAAGCTTATCATTTATATCACAGTAAGCTTTAACACGACTCTTGAGATCAGGAACCGACATTTTTTACATCTTTAGTCGCACAATAAGAATATCCGTTTTACAGTAAGGATGTTCTTCAATGGACAACAAGTTGAAAACTTGAGACAAGTATACAATTCTGAACACCGTAAAGATACACCTATTCCACAAGGAGGTGCCGAAAATGTCTGGAAAGAGATTCAAGTTCGAATGAGGAGACAGTGTGACCGAGGTAATGCAGAATGTATTATTACGTCCATGATATCTCGCCCAACTGCTCCTGACTCCTGGAAAACAAAACCCGATGAATGGCTTTCTTCTGACGATATTGATGCAATTGAAAAACAGTATGCCCGTATTTTTAAAAACTATTACTATGTGGGAACCGTTCCGATTGATTTTGGAAAAAAATCCAAAACAGGCGAATGCCTTGTTGATTCACTTTGTTCACTCGATATTACCGCTTTGTACAAAAAAGGATATACGCAAATAGGAATTGTTTTCAATACCGACAAAAGCACTGGTCCTGGAAAACACTGGATTGCTCTATTCTGCGACATTCGGCCAGAACTTGAGTTTCCACGAATAACATACTTTGACTCTTACGCAAATAAACCAGAGAAAGAAATACAAGTTCTTATGAACAGATGGAAAGAACAATGGGATGCTACTGGAACACATACAAAACCTATGCAGAAAACATATAATAAAACAAGACATCAGCGACAAGACTCAGAATGTGGGATGTACTGTTTGTACTTTCATCTTTGTTGCCTTGTGGGAATACCTATGGACAAACGTATCCCTGATGAAGTTGTAAGAGGTTTTCGAGGAGTTTTATACCAATTAAAGTAAATGGGCGCACGTGAATATATATGGATGATTGGTGCGATTGGTGGAATTATTTTAGTAGGTTGGGCTATTGCTAGCGCTATAAAATCATGGACTAATGTATAATGGAAGCTACTCCTTCTTTTTCTACACCAAACTTTATGACTATTATCACTGTTATTGGTGCAATAGTACTTATGGGTCTAGTTGCTTACGGAGGTTATAAATTATTTGCACCTTCAAAAACACAGGCTCTTGGAAAAGCAAAATCAACATTTAATGCTTACCAAAGTGTTACCAAACTTGCACCTCTAGGATGTCCTCAGAAATATAGATTGTGTGATTTTTATGTTGCTTCATCTGGATATTCTCTGTTTCCAGGATCTCAAATTTATGACTATATTACTGATCAAGTAATTCCTCTTTTAATGAAAGCGGGTCCTCGACTAGTTGAACTGGATATTTATGCAGATTCGGATAGCAAACCAGTAGTTGGATTAAAGAATCAGAAACTTGGAACTGATTATGCTTACAACACCGTTTCTCTCGACGCTTGCTGTGTAGCGATTGCGAATAATGCTTTCAATACAGTGTCATCTCCTGTCAGTAGCGATCCATTTATTCTTAGCCTTGTTTTTCATACCGACAAGACAGATGTAATAAATGCTTGTGCAGAAATTTTGAAAACTACCTGCCGACCTTATCTTCTGGATTCTACATACAGCTATTCTCGTAAGAATTTAGTAGTTGAACCTATTTGCAATCTCCAGCGCAAGATTATAGTAGTTTCGGGCGGTCCGATGAAAGGTACTTTAATGGAAGAGCTTGTCAACATTTCGTGGTCAACCTCACATTTGCGTCGACTCACCTATACTCAAGCATCTCAGCCTCACGACAAGGATGAACTTATTAACCATAATCGCAATGGTATTACTATGGTAGTTCCTGATATTGGAACAGATTTAGTTAACACGAATCCTCAAATACTTCTTTCCTATGGATGTCAGTGGATTCTTATGAACTATGGGTCAGTTGATAGCGCTATGGAGAACTATATTGGCGAGTTTCAAGAAAACAGCATTGTTCTTAAACCCGTTGCGTTACGAGCTCTCGCCCCCAAGAAATTCAAGACTCCAACACTCCCAGACCCAAGCGTTTCCTTTCAACCTATGCAGAAAATTTCGCCAATTTATAACGTCACCGTATAAATTCAATTCTCAGCTACTAATAAAAATGGCAAACGCATGGCTTGCACACGTTAAGCGCACGATGAAAGCTCACAAGGGCCAGAAGTTCAGTGCAATCCTGAAGCTTGCAAAGAAGTCGTACAAGAAACACCGTGGTGGCGAAGATCGTGATAGTGATAGTGGTAAAATGTCAAAAGACAGTTCTTCTGACCTTGCAAAAGAAGTAAAAAAAGTAGACGCTGACGGTGCATCAGATGGCGCTGCCGTACCTGCCGTAAAGGGCGGTCGTCGTCGTCGCTCGTCTCGTCGTACGCGCCGTCACCGTCGCCGTTAGAGAAAAAAAGAGATTACATTAAGTAAATAACATGGGTGGAGGTTTGCTTCAACTTGTAGCTTATGGTGCTCAGGATGCATACCTATCTGGAAATCCTCAAATTACTTTCTGGAAAGGACTCTTTAAGCGCCACACGAACTTCGCCATGGAACCATTTCGCGTGAATTTTAATGGCCAAGCGTCGTGGGGCACCAAGCATTCGGCCATTCTAGGTCGCCATGCTGACCTGCTGTACACAACGTACCTTGAAGTCGTTCTCGCTGCAGGAACTTATAACAACGATCAAACTCGTCTAGGATACAATCTTATCCGCTACGTTGAGCTGGATATTGGTGGGCAAGTTATTGATCGGCAGTACGGTGAGTGGATGTACCTCTGGGATGCACTCACGAGCGATGCCCCTCAGCAAGATAAGTTTCTTAAAATGGTAGGTGGGGAACTTGCAGCTGGTTCTGTCGCTGTCACTGGTCAAACACTCTGCAATGCTGGAAATGGTCGCCCATCTCTTCCAACGATCCTGTACGTTCCTCTCTTTTTCTTCTACACCCGTAACCCTGGCGCAGCACTCCCCCTCATTGCTCTTCAGTACCACGAAGTCAAGATTACTTTGCAGTGGAACGATGCTACCGCAATTGCAGGTAATTTTGTGACTGGTGCAAAGAGTCTTCCTCAACCTGTTCAGGCTGCAATTTATATTGACTATATTTACCTCGATACGGAGGAACGCCGTCGGATGGCCCAGCAGTCGCACGAGTACCTAATTGAGCAGACGCAGTTCAACGAGGACAAGGGTATTTCTTCGTACTCGAATCGTATTGACTTGACGTTCAACCACCCCGTAAAAGAACTTGTCTGGGTCGTTCAGCCAACGTATTACACGAACTGTTCTCTTGCAGCTTCAAAAAGTCTTACCCGTCTTCAGCCTTTTACGTATAACGGTAGCACTTCTCAAACGGGTGGTTCGTTTATCGGTACAGCTGTTTACGAACAGTGGATCCAGTTCAACGGCCAAGATCGTCTCGACAAACGTTATGGCGACTATTTCTGCAAACCCCAGCAGTCTCAGCACCATACTGGGTTTGGATACACGCTTTCTACGAACAAACAGCCCAACATCTACATGTACTCGTTTGCCCTGCGCCCAGAAGAGCACCAGCCGTCGGGAACGTGCAACTTCTCGCGCATTGATACGGCCACGGTTGTTCTTAACATGAGCGGTGCTGCGCTTGTTGATCCCGACAATGATGATACGTGGGATATTCGCGTGTATGCGGTTAACTACAACATCCTGCGCATCATGAGCGGTATGGGTGGTCTTGCGTACAGCAACTAGACGTTTACAACAATGGTTAATATTATTATAAAATGACAGATACGTGTCCTGTGTGTCTTGACGATATGGATATGAAATCTTTTGAAGATGAACGAAACTCAACTGAAACTTGTGTGAAACTCGATTGCAAACATGCATTTCACACAAGGTGTATTATAGCTTGCCTTTCCACTGCAGATAAAAAGTGCCCTCAATGCAACACTCCAAAAACATTTGAAGAAGAAGTAACTAGCGAAGGTCTCATAAAAATGTGTGTTCGAAGATTTAAAAAACAACCAGAAGTTAAATCTTTATTGCAAGAAATGAATTTTGCTAAAAAGGAATTATCTGGAACTTTGAAAGTTCTTCGAGAAGAGGTAAGAAAGTTTATTAAGGAGAAGGTCAAAGAACTTAATATGGCTCCTCAGAGAAAATACTTTATTCGGTGCCTTCACAAAATGCGAAAACTTATTAAAGATGAAGCTACGAGACTTGGACCTATGTATGTCGGAGTAATTGAGAACGACAGAGGTTGGAGATCTAGGTATGGAGGCAGTTCAGTAGAACGAATGATTTATGGTTGCAATACATGGTCGTTTTACCGTCTCAAGAATCCTTACCTCCGCATGAAACTTTTTTAATTTTGGAGAAGTTTTATCATATTTAGAACAGTTATCTGTGCAACTCGGTAAGCATACATATTTGGATGATCTTTGTTAGATTCTGATAATTTAATAGCTGCTGCTAGAGTCATGAATTTTTTCCCAACCCATGCGTCACCTTCAGTACTTGTTGGAGTAACAAACTCTTCAACTTCGCCCAACATTAAATGAATTTTTTCTCCACGAAACTTTTTATATCTTTCTTGGCTTTTAGGAGTAGTTGCCCATTCAGGAAACCAATCCCAATACACGGTACAGATTCTTTTCATGTTTTTTATTTTAGCCCCAACTTCTTCTAAACATTCACGTTTAGCTCCTTGAATAGGAGTCTCTCCTTCATCTATTCCTCCACCAGGTAAATTCAGATAATCGGTATTTGTTTTAGGATTATGACCTAACCGACCAACAAGCTTTCCATCGTATATGAGAAAACAATCACTTGTTTCTCGATAAGGTAAATTTTGACGACTCATATTTGTATAAAATTAGTTTTATTTTTCAATACTAATCTTCTTCAGTTTCTCGAGATACAATATAGCATCCATCAATTCTTCTTGCATATGCTGAACCCACTGCAAAAAATTCAAATCTGTTCTATCCAAATTTGTTCCATATTTCTTTTGTCCAAATTCCGACCTTTGCTTAAAACTTGCAATCACTGAAGCAACGATGGAATCTTCCATTTTACTCTGGTGAATTTATTGTATTAAAATGTCATCATGCTAATATCCTCATCATCTTCTTTGGAAGCAATTAATTTATTTACTTCTTCGAGCTGGTCTTCAATCGGCGGAGGAACCTCTTCATCACCATCAGGAAATTTAGTTTCATCAATAAGAACTTCTACAAGTCCTGTTCCGCAAGGAGGTTTCTGACCGAACATGATGTTGGCTGACACACCTTTCATGTTATCAATTTCTCCCAGAATAGCCGCATTAAACAGATGCTTCGCAGTCTCTTCGAATGAAGATTTTGCCAGGACACCGTTCTCAGTATTTTTGCTCATACCATTGCGATCAACTTTTAGAAGGAATCCAGGATAGGTCATTGAATCTACAAGCATCATCATGTGGTGGTAATCAATCGGCGTATCTTCAAATACCATACCAAATTCATCGAACAAAGCTACACGCGCAGCCTCAATTCCAAACACGTCAAGAACTTCGTGAATATCGTTCGAAAATGACCGTGTAGAATCGAGTCCTTCGATCATTCCAAGTTCAAGAAGGTTAGCTCCTTCAATATCCAGAACCCACTGTTCCACAGGTTTGTACCCTCCTGTCATCTCGTCGTATATGATTTCACTTTTGTGGAGTCTGGGATAAATACGCCCCGAACCTTCAAGGCCTGACAGAACTGTATCCAAAAGTTTATCTTCAATAAATCGAAGCGAAAGAGCGTTTTTAACGACATCTTTGGGGAACGAGATTCGCAGAACAAGTTTATCGGGACTGTTCGTATTGCTCGGAATACATTCAAATACTTTTAGAACTCGGTTATTATTGATCTTTGCAGCAATCATCGGCATATCAACAACATTGTTATGTGCAGCCATTTCCATCCGATCAAGTTCCAGTCGCATAATCCACGGCGATGCGCAGGATGCATGAGTACTGGATACAGAAAATTTTGCGTAGGTTTGCAGTATTTCACGGTCTTCATCTACAGAAGTGCTACCAAGAAGGTAATCGGAATCGTAATATATGCGAACAGATTTCGTGATATCTCGGAGTGTAGTCTTTTGCATAGAAGCTCGTTTCTTCATCGTTTCATCAGAAGAACTGGAAATTTTGGAATCCATATAAACTATATTCATAGGAGTTTTAGGGTTCTTAGTAACTTCTAGAAGTTCGCGAATTCGAGGCACACCTGAGGTAGCATTCGCTTTCTCGCTTCCTGCATTGTGGAACGTGTTAAGGGTAAGCTGGGTCGTCGGCTCTCCGACAGACTGTGCTCCAAGAGTTCCAACCATTTCTCCAGGATGAACTGCAGACTTAACTGTTCGGAAATGAACTTCTTTTAGCATCTCGTCAAACATATCTTTAGATAAACGCATATCAAGAATAACTTTCTTCGGAGCAAAGAAGAATCGCATAGCAATTTGCATTAGCTTGTTGTGAACAATCCAGCTTTGCGTGAAAGATTTATTAAGTTCTGAAACAACATATTCGGGCGTCAAGTCGGTCTTTACAGAATAAGGGTTTTTGTACTTGCTAACAATTCGATTGAAATTTACTGGAAGTTTAATTTTATCTATCTTTTTGTATCGAATAACATCTTTTACAATAACTTTACGATCTTCCAGAATTTGATCTACTAGATCTTCAATCTTATCAAGATCGCCTTTAACAACGCTTGATAGATCGTCCTTTGTCAGAGCAAAATCACGATAAATATCTTCAAGACTCATTAGACCAAGATTCATTTTAACATTTTCAACACAGATAGTGTCGGCACCATCTCCGCCATAATGATACTGAACAATAGCTCCATTTACATTTCGAACAGTTCCGTCATATGCAACATGGATATCCTCCATAGTCTTGACAAGTTTGCGCTGAATGTATCCTGAATCTGCGGTCTTTACTGCCGTATCAATAATACCTTCTCGGCCACCCATTGCGTGGAAGAAGAACTCGGCGGGGCGAATTCCGTTAATGAAGCTATTTTCTACAAAACCACGAGATTCTGCACCATCATCAAATTTGGGAAAGTGTGGAAGTGTGCGATAATTCATGCCGTACTGAATTCGTTTACCGCCAACGCTCTGCTGTCCAACGCAAGATATCATCTGGGCAAGATTTAGTTCACCGCCTTTTGATCCAGAATCTACCATTTGAAGCATTCGATTCGATGGGAGAAGAGAATTTTTAGTATCGTCTTTGATTTTTGAAAATATGTCAGTGCTTAGAACTTTCATGATCTTATTTTCCAATTCTTCTCCATCTGTTTTACCACTTGTGTTTGTAAATGTTCCAGAATGAACTGAGCTCATGATTGCAGAAAGATCAGTTCTTCCTTTCTGGAAAATATCTTGTATAACTACTTCAGTTTTTTCATCAAGAATAAGATCGGAAGTACCAACTGAGAATCCATAAAATAAATTGAACTTAGTTATAATATTCTGAATATCATTGATGTATTGTCCTGCTTGAGTCGGACCAAATTCGTTGTAAATGTGGTGAACAATATCTTTCGAAGAACCACCTTTGATAATTCCCTTAACAAATTGGCCATTCAAAATTTTAACACTTCCGTCCATATTCATCAGTGGAAGAGAGCTAGATACGATTTCCTTTCCAGTGTAAGGACCGTCTTTGCGTTTGTAACCTCCAAGAGGCTTCTTGGTACGAGCAAGAATATTCATAGCTACATGTTCAGGAACTTTCACAAAATCTTGTGTTATGCGGTAAGCTCCCGTTAAGCTATCTTGGAAAATCGCAATGATCGGAGATGAGTTTTTTGGTGAAATTATTTGTCGAAGTACGCTAGCCAAGTACTTGATTTCTGTAGCGGCGGCAATACTCTGTGGCACATGCATATTCATTTCATCGCCGTCGAAGTCTGCGTTATAAGGCTTGGTTGCGCTTACATTCAGTCGGAATGTGGATACGGGGAGAACTTTCACACGATGGCATTCCATGGAAGCCTTGTGCAGAGAAGGCTGGCGATTAAAGAGAACAACATCTCCATCAATCAAGTGACGATTAACAATATCGCCAGGATTCAGGTCAATCATTTCAGTATTGAATCGCAGGCTGAGGGATCGCGAATCGTTCTTTAGAACGACTGATTTTGCACCAGGGTACTTTGATACTCCGTTACGCACATGTACCATCAGGCGATCACGATTATAGATAGTGACAATTTCTGGAAAGGTAAGATTTTCTGCAATTTCTTGAGGAACTCCGAGCTCATCTAGATCAATATTTGGGTCAGGCGTAATGACAGAACGAGCCGAAAAGTCTACTCGCTTACCCATCAAGTTTCCGCGCACACGGCCCGTTTTTGCACCCATACGTGCTTTGAGAGTACGCAGTGGACGCCCTGACCGCTGAGCTGCAGGAGCAAGTCCCTTGATGTTGTTATCGACATAAGTAGCCACATAGTACTGCAATAAAGATGTAGCGTGTTCAATAACTTCTGCTGACTCTCCCTTATCAATTAAATCACGAAGACGCTTATTGCTTCGGACAATTGAAATCAGAACGTGCGTCAAATCATCTTCCATGGTTTGCTTATCGTCCATCACAACTGAAGGGCGTACCGTGAGAGGCGGGACAGCCAGAACAGTACAAATCATCCAATCGGGCCGAGAAAATTTAGGATTGAATCCCAGCTTTTCAACATTGCGATCGGTGATTCTCTGAAACGCACGTAGAAGCATTTCAGCGTGCAAAACAATCATATCATCGGAATCTCCAGTAATTTTTGCACGAAGAGTTGCAACAGTTCCTTCCTGCTTTTCAATCTTTTTAATTATGGCAGTACCACAGTGTCGGCAGGCTTTTGAGGTCTTCTTATCTTCCTTGAATTTTGCAGTAATTTCTCGAAGCTGGTTGAATCTGTCGAATCCAGTACTGGTCTTTTCAACGGCATCAACATCTTCATCGGGAATATAGAAATTTGAACAGTTGAGACATACTAGCATTGCAATTTTCTGAATCATGTCAATGAATTGATATAGATAAACAGGCCTGGCCATCGTGATATGACCAAAATGGCCAGGACATTCAATATTCGTGTGCTTGCATGTGGGACAAATCTTTCCATGATCAATTACTCCGAATCGTGGATCGAAAACTCCACCTGCTACTGCAATTTCTCCACTCTGATGGGCTTTATCGGTAATGACTTCAACAACACTCCTGCGTCGGATTTCATCTGGGTTGGCAATGCCAAACTGGACTCCGATAATTCTGTCCCCCATTCTTATAGTATCTCTGTATTGTCTTTAGACCGTTCCGTTTTTTATGAAGTTATACACAAATGCAAAATATTCCAAATGGAGGAAGACCTATTCGTTTCATACGTCTTGGGAGACCCATCATTCAGCAACCACAAGTTTCTAAACCAGTGGAATCTTACCAAGAAGTACAAATTCCAGAAATTCCATCAGATAAAAGATAATGGTAAAAAAAGGAGGAGGACCTATTGGAGAAATACTTGGAACTGGAATAAGTATGGGTACATCTTACTATGCCTACAAAAACTCCGATAGTTTTGCGGGATTTTTGTGGCTTCGTTTTAAGTACGGACTTATGTTTCTTCTTTTTGTAGGGGCGATTATAGGTATACCTATTCTTCTTTTTCTTATATTTGCAAAGAAAAGCCCCTTGAAGAATTCACCTCCTGCTCAGAATCCTACTGTCCCCGTGCAACCTTCAAAGTGAGTTCCCAGAAAGGATCGTCATTCAATAATTCTCTAACCATTTCTTTATCGTAATCTTCTTCAAGTTTCGAAGCCCACATTTCAAACTGCGGACCCATTCGTTGCTTGAATTTTCCCTTATCTTTGATCTTCATGAAATGCAATTCCTGGAAAATTCGATCGCAGAACGATTTAATATCTTGTCGTTCTTCGAACTGATCCATCCAATTACGTACTGCCGAATACCACTCCTCCATTATTTAACAAACCATTATTATAATATGGCTGCCTCTCCTATTGCAGAACCTCCTTTAGGTCCGCCTCCTGCCCCTCTTCCTGTAGAACCTCCTTTAGGTCCGCCTGCTCTTATTGCAGTACCTCCTTTAGGTCCGCCTGCTCCTTTAGGTCCGCCTCCTTCTATTGCAGAAGCTAAAATAGTTAGAGATAGTATATCCCATCGCATTAGGGTCCAAATGTCTTATCCTACAAGAATTATTAATACACGTAATGATGGTAAAGATGAAATTATAGGTAGTGGTATAAGCGTAGCATATAGATGCTACGAAGCATATGTAGGTAAAATAAATCCTACAGAAAAGCCACTACCGTGCTTATCGGAAGATTTATTTGTGACAAATTTGATTCTTATTGATAATGAAGTAATAGAAGATTCATTTAAATATTTTCTACTATTTGAATTTTTTGGCAAACGGAAAGCGGCTGTTGCGATTGAAAAACTGAATGAAAAAGCTGGAAGAGGTGATGACCCATATACACCACTTTATAAAAAATTTATAATAGATGAGTTAGATAACAATCTTAAGAGACTTAACATCCTCGAAAAAGCTGTAAAAGAATGTAAAACACCTTTTTTATATGTACCAATTACAAATGTAAGTATTAATTTTGATGCCACTAAGGTGAGGGAGGTCGAGATGGTTAAATTACATGCAAATGGTATTTTAGTTGGAAAAGATGGGAGACTTATTAGAATTGAGCCTCAAAACTATGATTATACTGATGGTGATCTTGGTAAAATTATTCAGCGTAATATGAATGGACTTGCAGAAGCCATTGCATACCATATAAATGGACATATTATGCCTAAAATGGTTCCGATTCATATAGTTTGCCCTCAAGCACTTATAAATACAGAAGAAGAAGAAGAAAAAGACCTTAATTGTTTATTTTGGACCTTTTTTATTTATACAAAAATCTTAGACTTGGGATTTGATAAAGATCCAAACGAAGCTGTTGCAGAATATTCGAGTATGCCACCCGAAGAACTTAGAAAAATAATACATAATTTTAAAATTAAATTATTTACAGAAATTATTCCAACAGGTCTTGAGATTTTAGGATGGAAATGGCCTGCTTTTGAAGAACTTCAAGAATTGAGTAAAGGATTTACTATTGGTGCTTCTCGTAAAACAAGAAAAAATAAACGTAAACATAAAATGAGTCTCAAACTTAAAACAATCCGCAAATCTAAAAAAGCAACAAAGAAGTACGATGCGGTTTTTGAAACTGACGGGCGTGAGAAAACAGTTTCATTTGGCGCTGCAGGAATGTCGGATTTTACCAAGCATAAAGATGAAACACGTAAACAGCGATACATTAAACGCCATTCTAATGGTCGTGAAAGTTGGGATAAGCCAGATACAGCAGGTGCACTCAGCCGATGGATTCTGTGGAACAAAACTGGTTTCCGTGCATCAGTTGCCGATTACAAGAAACGCTTCAATCTTTGATTCCAATAACATTGCTTAGCGTGAAAGGTTCAGTACGACCGCTTTCTAGATAAGTTCGAGCATTTCGGTTAAAAAGAATCACGTAAAAGTATACAACTGTTCCTATTACCAGAGAGTACCAGAGTTCCATTTATTAAACAATATGAATGATTACCAATAAATTAAACGTTAAATATAATGGCTTCTGCTCCTCCTCCAGATCTTGCTAGACAACGTGCAGAGATGGAAGCTCAGGATGATTTTGACCGTACGAAAGGTCCAGATTCTCTATTAAGAAAAATGTTTGGAGAGTTTGCATCACACAATTGCGATGAATTAGAATATGTTGATGGTACGACATTAGTTATGTTTATTCTTGAAAATATGTATTCTGAACCCGCAAGTCCATTGCCTATTTGCATGGCCAAAACTATAAATATGTCTTATCTTTATCCCAGAGATAGTGGAGGAAATATTGACTACCTTGCTGGAATATTTGATGCAAGTATTTTAAGAGAAAGAATAGCCCGACTTAAGACACTTGGAATTAAAAGCTATCTACCTGATGCTACTATAGAAGAATGGGTAAAAATATATTTAGATGATAACGAAACTGCATTTGATTTAAATAGAAAAAGATTCCAAGAATGTAAATTTCCGTATATTTTTGTCCCATTAACACTTAGATCATTTGCAGACCATACACGTCCCCATATATCGGGACATCAGAACGGTATTCTGATTGGAAAAAATGGTACAGTTTTCAGAATAGAACCAGACAATAGAATTGAATATGCAATTGATGATAAAGTTAATGCAGGAATACTTGAAATTGCAGAAAAAATAGGATTAAAATCTCCGAGGCTTATTCCAATACAGCAAGTATGTCCCCAGGCAATAGTAAAAGATTCTAATTGTATTTTTTGGACTATTTTTATGTGTAACGAAATTATTAAAAATGTGTTTAAGTATCCAAATCCGAACGATCTTATAAAAATATATAGTTCAAAGCCTAAAGAAGAACTCGAAAAAATAATTAAAGACTTTAAAGTTGAATTAGTCAGAAAAATTATTCCAGAAGGATTGAAAAAACTAGGTTGTGGTTGGTCTGAATTTGGAAGATTTAATAGCCTTTTTCCAGGCTACGTTGGTGGAAAAAGACGTGCCAGAAAAACAAAAAAGAAACGGCATCATAAAAGACGAAACAAAAAATCCTCAAAGAAGTGAGCTGTACCAATAAATTAAACGTCAAATATAATGGCAGGATCTGAAATTATAAGTCCTAAACTTAATTCATATCTTCCACCAGAATTAGCTCAACAAAAATTCTACCGTTTAATGAGTGGAAGACCTGTATCATTTTTAAAACCAGAAAAACCAGCTGAAATATCGCATTTAGACCAATCAACTATTGATTTTACGATTTTAGTAGGTAACCCTGAATCTTATTTCTATAATATTCCATCATATAATATTACTTTAATGGATGCTCCATCTATAGTTTTAAAACTTATACAAGGTTTGAATGAAGAAACAACACTGCCGTTTTGTAGCGATATTGCAATACATATGATTTATGGTATTAAAATTAATGAGCCATCTGTAGTAGATATGTCACCATTATTTAGTGGAATTACAGATTCTACCATCTTTAATAGTGTTTATTCAAGATTGCTTAATCCAGAATTGAAACACGCACTTTTACTTCAACCTATGTCTAATGTTGATACTGTTAGACATTATATAACAAAAGATTTGGATATTAATAAATATAGTTTTTCAAAATTTAAACAGCATTTTGAGGAATGCCCTTATCCATATTTTTATTTACCAGTATACTTAACAGCGTATATTCTTCAACCACCCTATTACGAAGTCGGACATATGAATGGAATATTGATTAATAAGGAAAACGGAACATTACTTCGAATTGAACCTGCTTTTAATCCTGATACATATAAATCTACAAACGAAGAAAAAATTAAAGAAAGTATTATAGATATTGCTAAAAAAATAGGTGTTGAAAATCCTAAATTTTTTGAAATGACAGAAGCATGTCCTCAATATAAAATTAATGGTGATATGAACTGTGTATTTTGGTCATTATTTATTTCTAGTAAAATTATAAATAATATTGACAAATCTTTAAATCCAAATGATGTTATTAAATTTTTTTTCTCAAAACCTGCACCTGAATTGCAAAATGATATAGTTCAATTTAAAAAACAATTATTCGATACAATTATTCCAAGAGGTGTCGAAAAATTAAATATTTTATGGCCAGAATGGGAAAATTTTAATAGAAGATTTAAAGACTATAATGGATCTTCTAGAAAAACAAAGAAAAGGAAACTTCATCGCAAAAAAAATAAAAAACGTAAGAGGAGAACGTTAAGAAAGAAGTGAGCTGTACCAATAAATTAAACGTCAAATATAATGAGTGGACCTCCATTAGTAAGAGCTGTATCTGGTTCACCTGCTGCTTATAGTTCTGAACCTTATATACCTGGTCCATCCTCAATAAGTGAAGGGTTTGATAAAATTATAATGTTATTCAGCATTCCTACATCTGTTGTTATGCCTGGTGGAACCATATCGCACTATACAGATGGATCATCTATAGCTATGATTTTTTATGAAATGTATTTAGGTATTGCTTCGGCTCATCCTGAACCTCCAAAAATAAAATTATGTAGTACTAGTACAGTTTATTTAACTAATAAAATTTATATTACACAAAAAAAAGTCTTATATTATTATACTCCTCCACAAGGTCAGTTTTCAGATATAGATATCGATGAATTTAACGCCAACATTGATATATTAAGAACAGATGTTAAAAAAAAATTTGACCTGGATAGTAGTGTTTTGAACGACTTTATAAATTTTCGAAAATTAAATAAAAACCTCTCTAAAAATGGAGAAACAATTTCTGGAATCAAAGAAAGATTAAAATCATGTCCATTCAATATGATTTATGTTCCATTAACTTTAATCAATCTTAATATGTCGGTTACTTACATACCTGATCATGCAAATGCACTTTTAATAGGGAAGAATGGAGATTTTATTATTGTTGAACCTGAAAAAAACACTGAAAAAAGTATTGCAGTAGAACCTCACATTAGAGAAGCTATAATAAAACTCGTAAAAAAGGTAATTGATGACGATAAAATCGTACCAAGAGAACTAGTTATAGAGGACAGCTGTCCTCAAGGAATAATTAATAAGGATGCTCATAAACTTGTAAGACCAGATGAAAATTGCATTTTTTGGTCGATGTTTTTAACAATTGAAATTATTAAAAATAGTGATGGGATCGTTGACCAGGCTAGTCTCAATAAAATTATTAACTATTATTCTAAGCTTAATCGAGGAACCTTACAAAAATTAATATATGATTTTAAAATAAACCTAATAACACAAGTTATTCCACAAGTTCTTTCTAAGTCAAAAGTAGCATGGCCTGATTTTCAAAAAATTTATGACGAACATTTTACACCAGAAAAATTAGTTGCAGGACGTCGTAAAACAAGAAAAAATAAGAAAAGAACATTAAGAAAGAAACGAAAATCTTCAAAGAAGTGAGCTGTACGCAATCTTTTGTGTTCGTCGATTATCTCGGTCTTTCGTATACGTTCCCATCTTTGTGCGTCGACATGTTTTACCTTTGTAAGTCTTTCTAGTACATCCACTCGTGTAATATCGAACTCTTGCTACATACCCTTTGTAAGTAGGCAGTTCAGATCCTGCTGTTCTAGAAAGTTCAGAGAGCAAACCGTACATCCACTTCATGTACCGTTTGCGACTCTCCAAATGCACACCACCTGTTTTTTCCAAATATTTCTGAAAGGTCTTTCGAAGCTTTTCGAAAGGGTATGCTTCTGCAAGATTCTTCATGAATTCACGCTGAAGACTCATATCTTCTGGCTCGGGCTTTTCGGGGAAATTGGCGGATACACAAAAAAGAAAGTCACGGCCTGGGACTTGAGTGGGTTTTAGGTTAGAATACCTTTGCTTAACATCTTCGAAGCTTGGATCTTGGCCAGGATCAACGACAAGAGGATCTCCACGGCACTGCGTACGTAGTTTGTTATTCACCATATTGTGAATTTCGTAAAGCCACTTACCTGGATCTCCTCTGAGAGGATGCTTCTTTACAAACTCGGTTGTACTGGCTCGGCAAAACTTGCACGGCAAAACTTCATTCATCTGAAGAAGTACTTTTTCGGGACTGGGCGATAAAAACGCAATCAAGTGAAATAACTGCCAGCCCGAAGGCCCCCAGTATCGGGTATCCATCTACTCTTTACCGCAAAAAGATTATATACTAAATACAAAACAATGGAAGGCAGTACGATGACTCTTGCTGTGGCATTTTATCTTGGTTATGCTCTATCTAGCTTTTTCGGAGCAATCACGCGTGACCTTGTAACACCAATTATCGCTGGAATCTTTCCAGGCGTAGAACAAGGTCTTGATAAAATAACAGTCAGCATCGGTCCTGTCAAACTTAATATTGGCGACGCAATTGGAGCTTCTCTAAACCTTGCAATTGCGTTCTTCGTGATTTCGATGACCCTTCCTTACATTCGCGCATATTCGCCAGTGGGTGGTCGGCGTTAAAAATCTAGCTCAATAACAAATGGCCAAACGTTCCCACACCAAGCGTCGCAAGTCTCGTCGTGGAGGAGCTATTGCAGATTATCTTCCCGAATTTCTAGGGGGGACGCCTAAAGCTCAAACAATGGGTGAAGCAGTAGTTCCTGCAGCAAGAGCTCCTCTGAATGGTATGGATGCTGCAGCACAAAGTAGTGCTCCTGATTTTGCAAATAGTCGTGCTTCGAGTGCCCTTGGAATGCCTGCTCTTGGTGCTGGAGAAACATCCACTGGCGGTCGTCGGCGCCGTTCGCGTAAGACCCGTCGTCGCCGCCGAGGAGGTAAGTATTATTAGTTATACTAAATAATGGCAGTAGCAGGAAGAACTGAATTTTCTCCGTATTTTCGACTGTTCTTGTTTGATCAAGCAAGGCATCGTGCAATTTCGGCAGTAGGGATTAATATTCCAGAAGAATTACTACGAAGAGCAAAGGAAGTACCTAGAGGACCTGGAACAGTTGGACGGGGACTATGCGGAGCATTTGATGAGGACTATGAGGAAGGTGATGTTATTGATCCTAGAAGTTTGTACCCAGCTGAAACAGAAGACGGAAGATTTTTAAGTCTCCATTACATTGTGTATGATGAAGGGAACGATGCAATAGGAATTCCCGCTTGCGGAGTGATTGGTTATGCAAATGTATTGATACCGAATCCAATTGAAAGGGCGATATATGAATACCATGTCGATAGATCCTTAGTGCCGAAATATAAGGCGTTAATTGGGTATACCGCGTGGACCTGTTCGTTTACATTTTCAAGCGATCCAATCGCACTCCCAGACGGGAGCACAATGCCACTGAGAGATATGATTGCAGCTAAATCTCGAATAACAAATTCTGGAGTTAATGTAGGAAAATATATCAAAAAAATTATTATGGAACTATTAGCTCAACAATATAGTGCGAGTCATGGCGTGAATCAAGTTGTTCTTTGGGGAAATAGCATTGCAGAAGCGATGCTCGCCCATATTAAAAATGGAATGTTTCCAGTTTCCAGTAGTCCAACATTATTTAGGGATATAGATCCTACAGGGAATTACTTGAATCGATATATAACTCGCGCTAATAATCAAGGGGTTTACACAAATTTCGATAAAGTCCCAGAAGACGCCGAAGAAGAGGGTCGGTATGTATATATTGCCTACCCACCGATTGCAATGGGTGGACGTAGATCGAATAAAACTGCAATACGCCGCCGTCGCCGACGCGGTGGAACTCGCAAGATGAAAGGTTGCCGTGGAGGTAAGTATTATTAGCTGAATCGTTCACTAAACAACTCTAATAGTTCATGAATTTCCATATCTTTATGAACTTTTACAAAATTCATATCTTTATCCACAATAAACTTCTTCATAATGTTTGTATCAAAAACATGAGCTTTAATTTCTTTTTTTCCTTCTAGGTGCGATCTGGAAACACGATGGTACCCATCTACTATTCTGTTTTTGTATATTATTATTGGATAACTTAGATCAGCACTTTTGATTCTTTTTGCATCTTCGCTGTACTTTTTCAAGTTCATATTTTCAAGAACAGTTTTTGGAGAAACGTCCCATACGACTTCATCTAATTGAGGAACAAGTTCTTCTACTTCAATTAGCTTAACGGGATATTTGTGCATATTTAAAAATGCAATCATCATGTCAACACTATAAATATTTTTTCCGTCATGATATGTTGTAAAGCTTGGCATTCAGTTAATATTTGTCAAGAATTAATCAAGCTTGAAAGTCAGCCATCCGCCACGAGTATACTTGCCGAACTTGGCTTCGACCTTTTTCTCCATATCTGCAGGAGAGAGAGTTCGTTGCTCGTTCTCGTCTTTCCACGTCTTGAATGCTCGGCGCAGTGTAGGCTTGTCAACGGGCATAACTTCATCGCCTTCTGCAATAGAAGCCAATTTCTCTGAAACAAATTTGTTAATTCCATCATTCTCGTTGCGGTACTCAGACGTATATTCAAGTACCTTATCGGGCGTCGAAAGTTTACGGTAACCATTACCCTCTTTCAAAACATGAACTAGATACGCTAGAAACGGTGTTGCCCACTCTTTTGAATTCACTGCAAATTGAATAGATTCGTCCATTGGGTACTCGTTCTGTGCACTGGGTACTGGAACGAACTTTGAAACAAAGTTAATTACTACAAGTCGTCGCCATGTACCTCCATCTGTCGTATTGATTTTCGGCTTGTCATTGCAAGCCAAGTGAAACTTTGCTTGAACCTCGAACTCTGTGCCTGACTTGAATAGATCACGAGCATACATCTTTTCTCCCGAAGTAATTTCTTTCATGAGACCCGTGTTCAAAGCAATCGATTCATCGGGTTCCTGCATGGTTACGAAACGACGACCCTTGAGCCGAATGACTTCTGGGGCTGCGCTCCCTGATCCTTTACGTTTCTGCGTAAACAGAGAAATTGGAACCGTGCACGCATAATCTCCAAGCGCCGTGGAAGTCAAATTCATAATCATTGATTTGCCGTTAGATCCTGAGCCTGTCAAAATATGAAACTTCTGGGCAGTATTGCCACCCATGAGGTTTGTGGAAAGGTGGCGTATAAAGTACTCACGGACTTCGCGATCAGGAAGAACTTGGTTCATGAATGCTTCGACTTTCGGCCATTCTGGGAACGAATAGTATTCTTTCTCGGGGTCATAATCGATTCCTGTTGAGAATGAAAGGTAATCTTCTGGCTTTCCGTCCCTGAATTCAAAAGTTGATAAATCTAGAACGCCGTTGTTGAATGCAATAATATCTTTGTTGGAATCTACCTTTTTCGTAAACTCTTCGTCGAAGAAGAGCTCGCGACACTCTTTCATTACGTTATCTTTAAATTTGGTAGTCTTAAGTTTGGTATAGATAGCGTTCAAGCCCGTACGGACTTTTTCCAAATGACAGTACTCGCACGTCCCGCAATCTTTCTTATCTTCGCCAGAACAGGATGTAAGACCGCGATCGCTCATTTCATCTTGCATTATCTTGACTTTGTCGAAGAACACTGTTGCAATTTGCTTTGAAAGTTTCAGTTGCAGGTCTACACCTTTATCTGTTTCTCGCCAAATATGACCTGCCCAGCGGAACCAGACGTTCTTGCCAAAATCTGCACACTTGTACATGTCTCGAAACTTTGAGTAAATGACACATGCTACATCGTGCTCTGTTCCTGAGGTTGCAGCAAGAACAAGTCTATCTACATTTGAAGATTCAATTTCATTGTAGCCTTCGCGGTTATCTTCGCGAGACCAGTATCGGAGCGTTCCTTCTTGGATCTTTTCGCCGTCATTGCGATAGGTTATTGACTGCCATTTCTGAATACAATCTGCTTCGTTATATTTATCATCATCTTGAGCACTGAAATCTAGAAAGACATCCAGCAAATCAGGATGGATATTATATAGACAAATTGCTACTTTAAGCCAGGATTCATATCCGTCGGCTCTTTCCTTATTCAAATTCATAACGTGACCCTTGATGTAGTTCTTCCGATCAGCTTCTAGCGGAGGAATGATTATACGTCCATCGGGCGAGGAGCCTCGTGAATCTCTTGCATCTCCCCGCACAGCCCGACGTCCTCGCGAAGGAGTTACTGCACGACCACCAGAAATACGAGGATCTCCACCTACACCTTTAAGGCTATCATAAATTGCTTTTGCAGTTTCGGTCATTGGAGTCTCATCCTTTTCATCACGGCAAAGTGATAGCGTTCTCATAAGTGTGGTATCGACTGGTGGAAGATCGGTTACAATGGACGTCCCTCCTTCCGAATATTCTACAATGTAAGACATTAGGTAAGGAAGAGAATTAGGATCATTCTTGCGAGAACCGTAAACAGTCCAGGGACACGAACGATTTACGACGGCTTCGTCGTAGACCTTGTCCCATGATTCTGTGAGCGGAAGATCCTTGAAATAGTCTCCCATTGATTTGAGAAGATTGCGACGGGCTCGTTGTTCTACAAACTTGTGCGTGCAAACAGAAGGGACTACAATATGTATTCCTGACTTCATCTTGTTCTTCTTGGTATCGAGTGTCGGACGACGCTTTTCCATAATAAATAGTTCAACTTTCTCGGGTATTTGCAGGTATTGAGAAATTTCAGTCATGTAAGCTTTCACAAACGAACAAACTTGTTCGCGAGTGTGCTGGTGCTTGGAAACAGACCGTTCATAAATGAAATCAAAATCAATTCGGAGAGGACCAATATCTGTGGATTTTTCTACAATGTATTGTTTTTCTTGATCAATAATGGTCTCTACATATAGCTCATAAAATTTAGGAATATCATCTTCTCCAATGAAATATTTGCCACCTGCAAGAGACGTGTGCGTCCAGACTTCTTCAGACTGGTGTGCATCAAGAAACTCTCGCAGACTTCCCTTTGATGCCATTCCGTATGTTGAGGCAACATAACTTTCTGGCGAGCTGTCCGTTTTTAACGCACAATTCAATTATAATATGATATAAATTACAATTGTGTTATGGAATATGAGGTAAAAGTTTTAGACATTAATACAGATAGTGTCCGTAAAAAATTGACCTCTATTGGTTCTACAAAAATTCATGATGAAAAAATGTTCAAACGAAACGTTTTTTATTTATGCGACAAAACCAAAGAAGGATTTGCAAGAGTTAGAGATGAAGGCGCAAATGTTACTATGACTACAAAAGTTTATATTGATAAAGACTATCCTGAAGAAACTGAAGTATCTATTAATGAAGATTTTGAAAAAGCAAGTAAATTTATGGAAAGTATTGGTTTGGAGAAAAAATCTTTTCAAGAAACTATACGTGAAAAATACAGTCATCCACTAGCACATGAAATTACAATTGATAGTGTTCCAGGTATTCCTAGTTATATGGAAATAGATTGCAACAGCAAAGCTAATTTAGATAAATTAATAGAAATGTTAGAAGTAGATAAAACTAAAATACGTACAGGTGGATATGACAAACAATTTTTAGAATATTATGATATACCTAAATCTGAATTTCAAAAAACAAAATCTATTTCTTTTCGCAATGTTAAAAATGAAATTTTTCCGAAAAAAAATAAAGAAATTTTTGATAAAGTAGTAAGCTCGTATACTGAAAAATATTTGAAAAAAACTGAAGGTCCACTAAACGTCAGAAAAACAGTAAAACGTTGTCCAAAAGGAAACCGTAGGAATAAAAAAACAAATAAATGTGTTAAAAAATAAAACGGATTTTTTTAGTAAATAGCTTAATATCATTAACGAACATCGACATGGGTAATTGCAATTCTGCTCCGAGAGGAGAGGTGATGCCTATGTCTGCCGACGCACAAATTATCAAAAACATGTGCCCTAAGACCGCCTTAAAAGAGTTTTGCAAAGAACAGGGCATTAGAATGTCTGAATTTGATCCCGCTCAGCTAGCTTGGTACTACACCGTATGTAAGCGTGAAGCTGATCGTCAAATTAAAGAACTTTCTGAGCTCGAATCATTAGAACACATTTAAAACGGATTTTTTATGTATAGCACCCTATTTACCAACAAGATGTCAACTAAAGTGACAGTTTCGTTTTATGATGAGAAGGATCTGTATGATCTTCTCACCAAGGAACAGCTACTTCAGCACCGAAAGGATACGACTGAATTGCAAAAGAAAATTATAAAAATATTGGCCAAGCGTGTCGTCGAACTTGAGGAGGCAAAGAACTCTCCTCAGACTCCGATTGAGTACGAATACGGTTAGTAAAAACGAATTTTTATTTTCAGATGGTTTTATAGAAAAGATGTCATCAACTATGATTGACTTTCTTGAGATGGAAGTTGCAGACTTGAAGTCTCAGCTTGCATGGTATCGTGAAGAGAATAAAAAGTTGAGAACAGAAGTGCAGCGTAAAAATGCAGAGATGACCTCTCTTGAGTTACGCTCAGCCGAAATCATAAAAAACGCACATACCCTCCGAACAGAAGTTCGCGACGCATTTATCAGGAATGATAAATTATGGTAAAACGAATTTATAGGTTTTTTACTTGTAAGTATAAAGATGAAATTCTGTAAAGCTTGCAATAACATGCTCTACGGAATTGATGAAAAAGAGATTGACGGTAAAAAGATGGCCGTTCGTCTATGTTCTAAGTGTGATTACATGGAACCAATTGGAAAAGATAGTCCAGTTGTATATGAACATATTCTCAAGAAAGGTACTTCTACAAGTATGAGCATGAACCCTTATTTGAAACACGATCCTACTTTAATTCACCTCGATACAATGAAGTGCCGAAGTGATGACTGTTCTTCCAGGTCTGGAAAGCCATGGGACGTTGTTGCGGTAAAAACCGACGAGAAGAAACTTGTGTGGATGTACCAGTGTGTTAACTGTGGAGAGACGTGGGAGCAATCTTCCCGCGCTTATAGCAATGGAGAGGCGTAAATTCTGCGCATGCGTCAAAGCTGTCCGCAGAACCGTTAAATTAAATAAGAAATATGCTCAGACGAAAGAAGGAGCGGCAATTGCTATTTGCACAAAAGCCATCCTTTTTCCAAAAGGAAAGACTCTCAAAAAGTTTAATTGTTTAAAGAAGAAGGGAACATTTAAGACTCAGTCTCGCAAAGCGCTTTCCAGGCGACGGGAAAAAGTGGCTCAATAAGTTCTCCTAATTTTTGTGCATACGATTGAATCTCTTTTTGTGCAGAAGGATCGGTCCTCAAATGGTAAAGGCGCGCATACGCTGCCAAACTACCCGTTTCAATGAATTCAGTCATCATACTCTGTGGCAAAATACACCGTGCAATTTCGGGAGCAACATTGTTATGCAAAAGGCAATTATAGAGATCTGCCGATTTTTTAGTATGCTGTTCAATAAGCTTTTGAATAAACTCACAATCTTGAACTGGAGTATCCTTGCTTCCCTGCTTTACTTTAGGATCTTTCTCGCGAACATCTTCTAGTGAAGGAATCCAGAATTCAGGTTCTGAACTCACATACCTACGAGAAACCTCGTTGCGTGCAAACCCAATTTGGTGCCTGAACCATTCGCGTGCTACAAAAATAGGCATCTTCATTCTGAATCTAATTTGCGGGTGAAAGAAGGGAGAATTATGATTGTGCGAAGCTAGGTATTTAATAAGTTTTCCATCGGCTCCAGTAAATTCAGCTGATTCTTTTGCAAATGATACTCGTGCTGCATTTACAACTGTAAGATCATTACCGAATACTTCAAGTAGTTCTACCATTTGAAGTATTAGGTGCTGTTTATGAAAACGAATAATTGTTATTAAAATACCATAACCAAAAAATCAGATGGACAATTATACCCCAGATATCTTAAAGCAACGCTTTACTACATTCAAGGAGTACACGATATCACTTCAAACAATCATTGATCTGGGAGTTAAGGCGAGACGCCCAAATTTTCCAGAAGATATGAGCGAGAATATTATAAAATTTATAATTCAAAATAAATTGAATGATAAAAGTTCCAATTGGAATTGTGAAGGAGATTTAATATCTGAAAAAGAAGGAATTCAAGAATGCAAGTGTTTTACAAGTGCAGGCCCATCTTCCTTTTCGCCTAAATCAAAATGGGATGTAATTTACTTTCTCGACGCAACAAAGTGGCAAGATGATAAATTTATTCTTTACAGAGTCGCACTAAAAGCGGTGTCTGATGAATGGAAAAACATAAAGGTTAATAAAACCACAACATTTAATAGTCAATGTAAGCAGGGACGTCGTCCTCGCATTAATTGGAAATATTTGAAGCCTCAAATAGAGGATTTCTGTAGTGTTGTATATGAAGGTACATTTGAAGGAATATTTACTCCTCCTGCAAAAGAGGAATCAGCCGATTAGCTATGAGCTTTACCACTGGTAAAGATACAGCATTGCCTGCGAGCTTATACAAGTTCGTATCAGAAATTTTAGGAAGTTTATATGATTCAGGAAATCCCTGAAAGTTAAAGCATTCGCGAGGAGTAAGTTTTCTTATTCCTTTTTCATCCAGAATGATCGGAACATTATGCCCTCCTCCGCCCATATTTGCAGTCAGCGTGGGACACTCGGAACTTTTATTTTCGCGAACGTAAACACGTCTGTACTGGTAAACCTTACCTTTTTCTGTAACGCTTGAAGATACTAGAGGCCATGTTGAAGATTTTTCAGTATAGTAATATTTTGCAGGAATTTCAGAAGATTCTAGCATTTCAGTTACAAGATCTTTTTCGATTAGAGGAAAGTCTAAATTGAATTTTTCGTGAACGGCTGGATCTTTTATGCAGACTATGTATATCCGCTCACGGTGCTGAGGAATTCCTGTTATCTTAGAAGTATCAAGTACCTTTGTTTTTATGTGGTAGCCTCGTTTTTCCAATTCCGAAGTTATTATTTTGAATGTTCTCTTCTTATCATGTGTTACAAGATTTTTGACATTTTCAAGAACTATACACCGTGGACTATGATGATCAATTATTTTCAGCATTTTCCAGAACACATTTGATCTCTCATCTTCAAATCCTGCACGTGCTCCCGCTATGCTGAATGGTTGACAAGGAAATCCGCCAGTAAGAATATCGTGCGCTGGTATTTCAGAAACGTCCAGAGAATTTATATCTCCTAAAGTTAGTTTATGATCAAAGTTTTCGTCATAAATTACCTTTGAATGTTGAACCATATCGTTTGCGAATACACATTTTACCTTTCCTGTTTGTTCAAATGCAGATGTGAATGCTCCTGTTCCTGCAAACAAATCTATCATTCGAAGCATTTTAGTTGGTTATTTAATTGCCGAACAGTTAATTCGTTTTCTATTAAAACGAAAACCATATACATATTTAACCAGATAACAAACAAAGATGGAAGAGCTTCGCGAAAAGTCAACTCTCGATCACCCCGAAGTTCAAGCAGTTAGTCGTGAAGCTGTAAATTCTTCTTTGAAAGAAGAACGAGTTACTGAAAACAACTTCACAAAGTATGAAAAAGTTGTTATCATTGGTCAGCGTGTTCTGGCAATTGCACAGGGAGCAAAGCCTCTTGTTTCAATTGAAGGAATGAATACGTCGCACCCAGAATTTCTATGGAAAGTAGCTGAAAAGGAACTAGAAGAGGGTGTTCTAGCAGGCATGATCGTTCACCGTCAATTTCCTAATGGAAAGTCCGAATTCTGGGCTGCGTCAGAATTAAATATTAATTGGTGAAAACACCAACTGGTAACATCATCCACACATTTCTTGAAGAAGTTCAGCACTTGGAGGATGAATTAGAAGAGGGACATCTCCTGGCTGAAATAGCATATTAGGAGAATCGTGAGTAGCAGTACGATTAGCGAATTGAAGATCAATACTTTTTGCAGGATCAAATCGTGTTTGGTCGCGACCTGATTCGAGGAAAAGACGACGAGCATCAGAAGATACGTATGCCTTCCAGACGTCCTTGAGTAAATAGACTACAAGAACTACACTTGTTAGTGCACTATAAATCATATTTTTTACATAAAACCCTACGGGCACTAGAAGAAGAAGAAGCGTGGTCAGAGGGCGAGGAAGTTTGAGGAGAAGTTCCATAAGTGGAAACGAGAACTGTTTCATACATATCGTGAGAAGTATGAGTGCCGATACACCCAACGCAACTGTTGTGTCCATTATACTTTGCATAGAAAACGAATATACAAAGAATCAATCTCCTAATATAAAAATGATTATTCCAATTCAGTGCTTCAGTTGTGGAAACCCCTGGTTGGCGAGCCGTTATTTACGGTACCTGGAGCTTGTAAAGAAGTATCGCAAAGAAGAAGGAAAATCGGACGAAATTGAGTATCTTACTGCTTCAACAGTAAAATCCCCAGAAGGTAAGGCTATGGACGAAGTTAAGATTACGAGACAATGTTGCCGTCGCCATATTCTCAGCCACGTAGACTTACTTTAATAAAATCCTAGTTACACACAAATGTCCTATACGGAATATTTGCGACGAAAAGATGCAGCAACAATTAAGATTGTTAATACTCGTGAAAACACTGATGCATCTACCCATACTTGGAGAGTAAAAATGGCCTCATCGACCGTTTTTTTCCCAGATGGTTCTTCAGTTGGTGTTGTAAATCGTCCGCAAGATTTGAAAGATGACAAGCTTAAGCAAGTTGTTGCTTACAGGAAACCTTCGGGTGGATCAACTCCTGATGCAAGTCTTTTTTCTCAGTGTATGGCGGGACGTGCTCTTGCAGCATCTCTTACTCCTGCAAATGCCAAACCTTCTTCAAGAATTACAGTGGCTCCTTGTTGCGTAAATATTGTACCAACCGTTCCTGCTCTTACAGGAAGCGACTTTATTCGAGAACGCCTTGCATGCCAGGTAGCCGATGGAGAACCTCATTCGCTGTCTACAGTTACTCCTCCTGTCTTTGTAGATAATACCATTCGTCTCAGTGCTGGAATTGTTCCATGCGCTACAACTGCATCTCACATTGTGCATGATATCAAAGAACAAAAAGCATTCCCTCGTCACCCCGATCGTCCTTCGCAGGCTGGCGGGCAATATGCTCTGATTGGGGCGTCTACTACGAGCTATGACGATGCTCGTAAAGTAGGAACTGCTCTTCGCAATATTCCGTATGTTGAGAAACATCATGGTAATGACTTGAATGTGAACCCTAAACGTTTGTTTCGCCGTTACCAAATTCCTGCAGGATCCCCTGCTCATTTGAAAATCAACGAACCTACTCACTATCCTGTCGCTTAAGCTTATTGCAAATATATTAACAAATGCTATACATATGTACAGACTTAACTCAAATGAAAACATTTTCCGAAAAATGGCGGTCAATGTTTCCTGATATGCTTTTTCTGGATCTTTCAAAACATCCTTCAGCAAGTTTAGCATCCGAATCTTCTGCAATTGTTTCACACCAATCTAACTGCTGTGTGTTTCTGGGCTATCTTGAGCCAGGCTGGATGATAGAACCTACTCATCAAGTTATATTGCGGAAGTTAATACGTAAATTCCCAGTAGCAATGGTTTCTTTTTACATGGATAGTCTTCCTTTTTCCTGGAAAAACGAAACGGAAGTGATCTACATGAGAAAGCCTTTAAATAGCAATGGAACCTCCGATTTTGTCGACGATGGTGGTTCTATACAAGGTAAACCTAAAGATTGACACGAACAAAATGGTTTCTGAATTACCTCTTGAGTTTCCAATTATAAAAATTGAAAAGCGTGGATTTGAAAAGAGAGGAGAGAGTAAGCGTGACAAGATTAAACGTCGTTCAAAGAAAGATTCTAGTCCAAGTACTACTGGATTCTGCCATAATTCCATCACCGTGGTTATTTTGAATAACGGTGATGGGATGCTCAAGGAAAAAGAAATTACAATAAAGATATTTCAGAATGGTATATTTCATTTAACAGGTGTTCTACACGACAATTATGATAAGTCATCGATACGTATTTTATTAGACTTTATTTGGAACAGATGCAAGCAGTGTTTGATCGATCCTCCTGCAGAATGTTCTATTATTGACAGACGTGTTGTTCTCATGAATTATACGACTGTTCTTAAAACTAGAGATACAGTAGCACGCGAATTACTTCATAATGCAATAAACTCGCTTGGGCGCGAAGATGTTGTAAGCCACTATGATCCTGACGTTTACCCTGGCGTCAAGATACGGATGGGGTCAAACAAATGGACCGCAAAGATATTCCGAACGGGAAAGATTATTCTGACAGGCATAACTTCCGCTGAAGAAACCGCTACGTTTGTGGAGGAGCTTGAGTCGTTGCTTGAGTCGGTGCTGCCATCAAAGTCCATGTCAAAACCCCCGTCAAAATTACTTGCCCTACTGTAAGAATAGTTAGAATCAATAACCAAATGTAAAGAGGATACGGTTCAACGTACTTAAGATACCAATTATTATAGATTGCGACGGCTCCTCCTAGAAAGACGAGAATGGCTCCTGCGCCGCCCCATATGATTCCGCTTACTCCTCCGTCCATGCTTCTTTGTTTTACGCGACCGTTTTTTACGTCCTCCGACTAACTTGGGACCTGCTCCTGAAAGTTTATCATACACTGCATTTGCTTTTAGTTGGTTGTGTGTATCAACGATATGCTTCATAACTCCACTGTGACTAACTCCACCAATACTGTTTGCAGTAGGGAGAGTACTTGGAGGAACGTTTGCAGGCTCTGATCCGCCCCGCATTTTACGACGTTTTCCTCCCTTTTGCCCTGCCCCCAAACTCTTGTAGGCAGCAGCTGCCTGTTTATGGCTTTCTACAGTTTTTGCAGTTGCCGCATTGATCAAGCCTCCCTCAACATTCTGAGCAGGTACTGTTTTTTGCGGAGGAAGACTTGATGCTATCAAAGCTCCATCTGCTCCAGCGCTAAATGAAGCCATCTTAATGTATTCTCCTAAAATAATAACATAAATGGAAGACTTTAACTTGACATCTACTCAAATCCAAGCTCACGTTCGTGATATGGATACAAGTATGCGTAAATATAAAGCTCTAAAACGATCTAATCCTGCAGAGTATCGTGGTAGAGTTGCAGAAGAAAACGAGCTTCTCTATAATCGCTTCCCGACGATTTTTGAAATGCACATTGAGGGGAAGCTTGACGATACGTTCTTTGAAATGCTGAAACTCAAACGCAAGATTGAAACGGGTGAAATGACAGAGTACGACGCTTCGGTTCTGATTGGTCAGAAACTGTTTGATCGGTACGTTGGTCCTGTTGTAAACAAGACTCCTGCACCTGCACCTGCTAAATCCTATGCCGAATATTATAAGGAGACAAATGAGTCGCGTGATGGTGATGAAAAAGACTAAAACGATAACTAGATATGATAACGTATCTAAGAGACCTTGTCCTCCAAAAGTATTGATTCTTTCTCTGTCGTATCAAAGGTACTGTAATCCTCCTCCGCCTCCTTGTCCGCCAATTACTCAGAACACAGTACTTGATGGAGGACTTCCAAGTACAAATTCCGAATGTATTATTAGCGGTGGTGATCCTGGAACTCAAGGAGGTACCGTGTTTGACGGCGGTAATCCCGCAAATGTCCAGTGCACGCCGATTACGTCTAACCAGGTTCTTGATGGTAACCGTTCTGACTTATACTGTGCTATCGACGGAGGTAATCCTACAACTCAAGGAGGTGATCGTATTGATGGCGGTAATCTTTAAAGTTTACACTTAATAACGTTGATATATAAAAACATTTACTAGCATTCAAAAGATGCCATAAACTGTGAGATACAGTATAATTAGTGTCATACTCTATTTTTAAGTTTATAATAAACATCGCACAATTTATAAAAAGAACTTTATATATCGCAGGCGTTTTATAAGTTAATTTTATGTCGTATAAAACCCATAGTACCGCAAAAAAATAATCAAATACATTAATGACTGTATTTGATTGTTCGTAGTAATGATACAGTATAGAAAATGTAGAAGATAAAATTATAATATTTATATATGAAAAAGCAGAAGATCTATAATATTTTTTGATCGGAATGATGCTAATAAAGTGTGGTAAAGTAGAAATAATTAAATACATCTTACATTAGATATCCCTACAATACCTAAACAGTCTTAGCACATTCCCGCATGAAAGTATTACGTAATTCTTCAATTATGAGACCCAGTTTATTCTGTCCACGCCATTTGGATTTCTTACGCGCTTTATCGGTATCTTGTGAGGTACCAATACCCCAGTAACTATCACGAGCATCTGCGAACCCAATTGGTCTATCACCAGTTTCCAGCAATTTGGCACGAATTTCTGGATGTTGAGTGAATTTGGCTCGCACGGCTTTTTCCATTATCGAATCTTGTTTTGGCTCCCAATCTTCTTCTTTCAGAGTAATCTTCTTCTCAAGTGCTTTCGCGGCTTTAGGAGTCGCAGCAGACATAATCTTTTCATACAAGTCATCGTTCTTTGCCTCTCGGGCTTTCATTGCAATATAGTAGTGTGTCACTGAAGGATATGTGGTTCCATCAATCTCCACAGACTTTTTGGCTGAATTGCTGAACATGTTGAATTCTCCGCCCGTTTCGTCTCCTACTGAAAATAGTACTGGATCAGGCTCTGCTTCCTCCAGCTTCAACTTCTTGCGTTTGAGTGCAGGTTTCTCTTCTGGTGGCGGTTCCAGCATATCGAGAGCCTTTGGTGGTTCGGCAGGTTCGGGTTTAACATCTTCTTCAATTTTCTCAACTACAGCTTCTGCCTTCTTCTCAGTTTTCTTGAAAGTGAAAGTTCGATTCAGAAATGAGTAGACTTGCTCTTCTGCAGAAAGAATGATCTTGGTTTGTTCACGATAAATATCCTGGAACATGCGCGACTCGTCAAGAACCCATCCTGCGTCTCCGAACATCTCGGTAAGTTTCTTGAAAGGAACTAAGTACTCACTCTGTGGCTCTACAAAACTTTCCATCATAACTTTAATTGAAAGACCGAACTCTTCAGTCCACGACTCACGATCCTCGTACTCTTTCAAGTATTCTCCTGCTACCTGGGAACCGTGTGCGAATATATGTTTCTTCTTTCCCATCAGTAATCCGTATACAGCTTCTCCGTCCAAACAAGTTCCAAAGAATGTACCTTTGCAGTGAGTATCCACATTCTTGATGAAACCTTTGAGTGTTTCTTCCGACTGACACGCATAGTGAATTGCAAACTGGCACGATGCAACATCAAATTCAGTAAGTCCTCGGAACTTCTCCAAATATTCAGTCGAAGGAGTTTCTGTCCCCATCAAAACAGGCATGTACTTATCGTCTTGCTCAAACAAAGGGACGGCTAGCATATTTCCTTCAATAAACAGCACATCAGGGATAAACTGGTGAGGAAACTTCTTCTTTTGCTGGAGGTATCGAACTGCAGCGCCTTTCTGGGGATTTGTTAGATTTGGAAGCGATAAGTCAAGACCTACAACTTTAGAAACCTTGTTTGATTGCCATCGTCCAAGATCTCCACCCATCCCAACGCCAAGCTCCAGAAGGGTATTTCCTTCTACCAGGACCTTATCGTAAATTATTCCCTTAACACGGTGACTGTGGAAATCGTACGCCTGCTTAAAAGCCCGTTCCGATCGAATAACATCGTCGCGATAATATCCATCATCGTCTTCATCTAGAGGTTTTTCGGATCCAGTAAGAAGCATATCCTCTGTAATGGGAAGGTGAATGGATGACCAAACTGATTCTGCGGTTAGGATATCGTTTCCATACATGTTATCTTTGAGAACACGGTACCGATGAGTTTTATCATAGCGTGTTCGCATAACAATCCACCTCTTCTTATCGATATCGTACGAGCATTCAATTATAGTATTATTCTCTACAGTCTTTCCTTCAGAATCAACAGCTACTTTCTTATCGTTTACTGGAATGTAGATCTTGTATGCATCTGGATCTGGAGGCGATTGCGGTTGGAATATTGCAGGAACGTAAAGTCTTTTTGTGAGATCAGAAAGAGACTCAGGAACAGCTGGCTCTACGTACTCACCCGTAATTGTTTCACGAGGATATAGGAAACGATTATTATCTGCAGTTCGACCTATAATAAGACTTCCCGTCTTTGCATTCTTGTCAAGAACAGGGTCATACATTACTTCGGGTTCCATTATCAGCAAGAAATCAATACTGTTCTGCGATGCAGGTTTCCATTTGTAAACTGCTGTCCATCGATCACCTTTTCGGTTCGCTGAAGGTGCTACGCCAGAACTTCGTGGCGTAAATATTAATCCGTCAGTTTCGTACTCAAACTCGGTATTCAGCAAACGATGAATTGATTCTTGCATGCTTACGCCATTTCCTGCAAGGAACATCTTGGTCTCTATTCTCAGAGGATTCAGACTTGACCGTGTCTCGAAATCAGTGCCTAAACTTTCTACAAATTTAGTTGCAATTCCAAGACGAGAACTGTGTGGGTTCTTTGTTATCTCCTCATCAGTTACCAGCAAAGGAAGACCCTTTACGTCTTTTGATTGGTATCGGTAAATGTCAAATATACAATAAAGATTTAGCTGTGGAATGTATTCGCCATCCATGAAATCTCCAACGTGTGAGTCATTTATAGCTTTAATTCCAGTCCAGCGAACTGTCTTCTTAGTGGAAATCATTAAAACCTTTTTATCGCGAGCCACATAAAGTCCCGTACGTTCTCCATCAGCCTTTACAGTTACAGTGTAGTCGGTATAAATATTGTTTGATTGGTCATTCAGCAAATGACGCCTTTCCATCGTTATTGGGTTAAAGAATGTGTTTGAAGAACTATCGAACTCACGAGAATACCTTTCAATGTCAGAGCACGGCAGGACAAACTCTGTCTGGTAGTACGATTGCAACAGTTTCATGATAATACTCATTAGATCCGTAACAATTACATCAGGTTCCAATTTAGTCTTTCGATTCACAAACTCGATCTCGAGTTCGTAAGAAGGTTGCTGATCTTTTACAAGACTTATGAGTCCAAACTTGGCATTCAGTGGTTTTGTTTTCACCATAGAAATATCAATCCTGAACAGTTCATTCGTAGTCTTGTACGACTTGCGATGAATGAATCGTACATGAGCTTTCGGATCTTCTGGGCTACCGACCCAATCCTTTCGGACTTCTTCTTCAGATCGGAGCGTAAACTTTGCAAATGCTTCTGCTGAATCAATTGTTGTTTTTCCTCCATCTGCAGTGTAAGGAATCTTTTTCTCAACAGTCAGGGGTATTTTAGAAAATGATCTCGACTTTATAACCTTATTTATGTTCTCAGGACCATTAACTACCACTCGATTATCGCCAAATGCGAAGGTCATGTAGTCTGAAACAGCTACTGCTCCTACGGAGTTCTCTGCAGATGTTTGTAAGATTCTGTCAACAATATCTTTTGTTATAATCTTACCCGAAAGAAGTTTACATTCGAATTCTACTTTCGGGTCTTTTTGTGAAAGTTCTATAAATCTCTTTACCCCAGTAATTATGCTGGGATTAATTATATCCTCCATACTATTATATTTTGGCAAGTAATTAAACAGCTATTTATTCACTCACAAAGTTCTCATATGCTTTACGTGTCTTCATATCCTCATCAATCCGTTTCTTCTGATCTAAACAAAAATTTACATAAGCTTGTATTTCAGAAATGCATTTTTCTGGAAGAACTGCGGAAGATACTAGTATACCTGCTTGTGTTTTAGTATATTCTTGCGTATATTTCTGAACTATATCAAATATTTGAGAGTGCTCTGTTTCGTCCATCTTATCAAGTTGTTCCTTGAGAAGTTCCTTTGTCGCACGAGTCGTCATTTATACTAAGCCGTTGGTTCAAGTTTAAGCTTCTTCTTCTTACGTTCACCTATAGGTTCCGTAGGTACAATCGTAACCTTCTTCTCTTCCTCCGCGGTCTCTTCTTCTTTCTTAACTTCTTCCACGGGAGCTTCTTCTTTTACAACGGGCTTGTGTTCTCCAACAAGCTTTCCAAGTACAATAATTTCTGAATCCTTTTGCTTAAACTGGCATCCAATGACATCAAATTCAATATCGGTTTCTAGCTTTACAGCATCAAACTCTTCGTTATCAAAATGAAGATCCCGAGGAATCAGGACTTTCAGAGGCATCACTTCAGCATGAATACCTACTTTGCTTCGCAACTTTACATTTGCCTTGAAGCGCTGTCCTGGGTGAGGCAAACAAATATCTGCCTGAAACGTTACGTGGTAATCTACACCGTCCTCAATATAATTTCCGCGACCCACTGAGTAATTTATTATCGTAATACTGTCTCGTCGCACAAATCCTTCAGATGAACAATGTCCTTCATAATTCATCTTAAGTTGTGTCAGAATTGATGGCTGAATATTCTTTTGAATAAATTTTGATTGAATGCGTACTTTTTTTGTTAGTTCACGACGCTCAAATAAAGGATCCATTTGTATTGTTGTTCTTTGATCTGAAAAGATTAAATTGGTTTTTACGGCCCTTTATTTCTATCCGCAAAGCTGAATTCTTCAGGTGTCAGCCAATATATACCTTTCTTACCGTCCAAAATAGCTTGGCGTATTGCGCAATGCAAATAAACGCACTTGTCTTTGCGAGATTTTACCTTTGCAGGAAACCCAGACGCATCAAGCCACATAGCTAGCATGTTGAGAACATCTACATTGAAAAAATCACAAACCATTCCTCCGATAGTTTTTGAACGTTTAGCAGGAACAACAGTCTTTGCAGTCTTATCTAAATTGAAAACAAGTTTACCTTGTTTCTGCGAGGCAAACACGTCGGTAGTTTTCTTAACTTTATCATCAAGGCTGACAGTCCAATCGGCTACTTGGTCTGCATCCTTTCCTACAGGAACCATGATTTTTCCATCTTTATCATAAACCTTATCAATTCCCATAATCATTTCACCAACTACTATTGGTGTGGCATAAGGTTTGTCTCCTCTGACTGAAAGAACCCATTTTGCTTTTTGAGATTCGGTCAATTTATTGTCAACAACATACCACTCAAGAACTTCTTTGCGAAAGGATTTTATAATTTCTGGAAGCTCTTCGATTTTTTCATCAATGTTGATTTCTTCAGTAGAAACATCTTCCTCATTCGGGAATTTAAATAATGGAGTACTCGTGTTAGATTCTTCTTTAACAAGTCGGTCAATTAGGGTTTGGTTTGATTTTTCACTCGTTGCAAATGCAACATATTTTCCGACTGATTCGAGATGTCCACGCACTCCAGATGTATTTCTAATAACAAATCCTGTTTTAATTGCATCTTCAATTATGAACGTCAAAATATCCCGACCGTACGTTTTCAATCTGGGATCATTAAATAGATCATCTTTCTTCCAAACGGGTTTTGATGCAAACATAGCACTCAACTTATCAAAGATTTCGTCGCGAGAATCGAGAACAGAAGATAGAGGACGCACGTGTCCTTTATCGGTTTCAGGTTCCGTGAGTTTGCAAACAACTTGAGTTACTTCATCCATAAATGATGCAGAAAACATATCTTCTAATTTTAATTTCATGGGCTCATCACCAATTGCAGATATTTGCGGTACTTCCTGTTTCCTCCAATCTTCGGGAAGAATGTTTATCCCACTCTGTAGTTCACAGTCCATTGAAGACTCCATGATAACTCTTCGAACTTTCGCCATCTTTATTGCTTTTTTCTCCACGAATACGCGGTACTTGTACTCGTCAATTGTTTCACGAGTTGATTTGGGAAATCGACACACATGTAAAAATACAGTACAGTTCTGCTTTTCAAATGGTAACAGAGAGTGTGAACATGTTCGCATACCTCTACCAATAACTTGCTCGATTCGGCTCATATTGTACCATGGATCCAGAACATGAACTTGACGCACAAACTTGAAATCAACACCTTCGCTTACTTTCGGAGACGCTACTATAATTCGGATTTTCGAACCGTCAGCATTCGATGGATCTTTCAGAATATTCATTGCAGATCGAATATCGTTCTGCGACTGTTCCGATGTGATCATCACATACTTACCTGCACTTCCTGTCTCAATTTCTTCAGATGTGTTCAGAAGAGCTGATCCAATTGCAGGAGAGTAACCGTGTTCTTCCAGACACATTGAAAACAGCTGGGCTCCATTCTCTACAAGATTTGAAAAGACAAACACTACGCCCGTCGACTCTTTCAGAATCTTCATGATTAGTGCAAACTTTGAGCTGTAATTCTGTATTTGCGAAGGGGCCAAAAATTTTTCAGTTACGTAACTGAACTTGTTTCGAACTGTTTTGAAAGACGTTCGGAAATCTCCTCCGTTTGGATGAACGCAGATTATGCTTGAATCTGTAAATTGACTTGATTTACTTTTCTTGATTTCTTCTTCTTGTAGAGGTGAAACAGTTGAAGCTACTAGTGGAAGAAACTTGAGAGATTTTGTTATCTTTAGCCCATTGATGTCTTCAGTTCGATCATTCGTAGCAAGGTACTTTTTGGGAGGAGGGAGTCTGAATGGAAACGTGAATGGATTTTCACCTTTTATGTAAGAAACGTAATCCTGACACCATCCTCTGAACTTTACTTCTGCGCCTTCTTTGAAAGACCCATCATCCTTAAATATTTCAGAAACACGAATATTTTTATTTGTAGCAAGTTTACGTTCGTTCCACATAAATAGCGTAAAGTAATACAGAATCTCTTCGTACGAATCGTACATTGGCGTTGCTGTCAGAAGAACTAGTGTAACACCATTTGCTACCTTAACAATTCTTTCAAGAGCAATTGCCCGTTTCTTAGAAGCTTCAGATTCTTCCGTATCTGAAATTGTTTTTAAGTTGTGTGCTTCATCTACGATTATCAGACGGTTATCAAAGGTTTCGTGTATCCACTTATCGCTATTCTTTGACATAACCAAATTTCCAAGGGTGTCGTATCCCATAAATTCGTAGAACCCTTCAATGATTCGAGATGCCAGTGCTTGTACTCTTTTCTGGTTAGCTACTTCGGTTAGTTTCTTTGGCGTCTGTTCGTTTATTCGCTGAATCATATCCCAGTATCTGCGCCCCGTACATTGCTGGGACATCAGCTCTCCGCCCACATCTTTGATACGGCTCAAACTGAAAATTTGATCTTTGAATCCTAGCTGGATTGCGGGACCTGCAAGAACAAGGACTTTCTTATCCTGAAACTCTGGTCTCAGAATATACTCTTCCGCAATTTGAATTGCCGTACACGTTTTACCTGATCCCGTTCCATGAACCATTATTAAACTTCGTGTAGGCGAATCAGGGCTCAATACGCGTCTCAGAAATCTCTGAACAGGCTGGAGTTTAAAATCAGCAGATGCAGAAGAGCATAAATCTTCACGCATTTTTTTGAGAGTTTCCAAATCCGCAGGAGGAAGTGTTTGGACTTTCGTCTCTGCAAGTTCAGGATTTGTAGTATTCGGCATCACTTATTCTTTTGCTTGAAACCATTTATTCGATAAATAATCTATTTATAAAATGGAGTTCGAAGAAGCTGATTTTTTATTGAAGAGAGGATGGTTCGATTTTGTCGAAGATGTGTACCCTATTTTTCATGATGTATCTGATCAAGATTTCTGGAAACTCTATCGCAAACGTGCAGAATATGATCGGCTGATCTGCATGGCCTTTTCCAACTGTGTTATCTTTCCACGACCTCAAACAAAAATAACTCTGAATGTGATTGAGGAGGAAGAGGAGAAACTAGAAGTTGATATCATGCCAGCGTGGGCCGAGCATTTCAAAACTATTCAGGATAATGCCCCTGAGTTCGAGAAAGATGACATAATTGAAGACATTCAGTTAGAAATCGATTCTGTTCAAAATATTCTGGATAATTATCGGGTAAATAAGAATCGGCACGATAAACAGATCGTGAATGATTACATTTCTTCTTTGAAAGATCTCAAGATCCAAAAGAACAAACTAATTTCCGAAAAGAAAGCGCAGTATGATCACTGGGTTGAAAGAGAATTTACCCGATTTAAAACGAATTTGGTATAATACCAACTCTATATACTAATAAAATGAGCAAGCGCCAAGCAGATAAAGATCCTTCCGTAATTTCCCCTGTGCCGACTAAGGTCGTAAGAGGAGATGACGAAGAGGATAAGAGAATCTACTGTGCCCAGTGCAAGAAATCATTACACATTTCTGCTACATGCAGGTGTAATATGACTTTGTGTCTCAAACATCTTGACGGTATAAGCCACGGATGCACGTTCGACTACAAGGCTGCTCACCGAGCTTTGCTGGAGAAGAACAATCCAACAATCAAAGCCGAAAAAGTAGCCAGTTTCTAATATAATGGGACTAGCTATGTTTGGAACACCACTTTACCTAAATGAGAAATGTCTCATTTTTTCAGCTTTTGTTTTGGCAGTATATTACCTTCCTCATCCTAAACATTTAACACATCGTATTCTTGCAGGTTTCGTTCTTGCATGCTTAGCGTATGTTATCATGGCATGGTACGATTACATTTATGACTGCAACGATAAGCTCCGCCCAACCATTCTAGGGTGGATGTGGGGATGGGCCAAACCCGCTTCTTATTCCAAAGAGTTTGAGAACCTTCCCGTCAAATATAAAAAGGTTGTCCGAACAGTCGATATCGTTGTTCTGGTAGGTCTTTTGGGATTGGCTTTTTATCCATATATTTCACATTGATGATTCAATTCTAGCCATTTCGGCAAGAACTTCTTCTTCAAACTTAGCTTTTTCAATCGCTTCTTTCTTATCGGCAATTCTGGCTCGAGCCTCTTGATTAACTCGTACTGTTCGTAGCCTGGTTATACCTGCGATAGCGTCTGCTATTGCATGTTCTAGGTTCATATGGCGACGAGCTCGGTCGTGATGAGACATTTTTTGAATTAAAACTCTTTATAAGAATAATTCGTTTTTCAAATCCAGTGCATTCCTGTATCAAGTCCTAGCGAAAATTTGTACTTCAGAGCTCTTAACTCCATATCTGACGGACTTGGCTTTACTTTCAGCCCATCAGTTAGTAGAACGTTCTGATTCCTGCAATGCTCTGCGAACTCCATGGGTGTTATCGTCCACCCTTCTACTTTACGGGCAAGTATTGCATCCCTGAGCTTATCTGCCGAAAGAAACGGACGGGTAGTTTTACCAGCGCGTATCATCGGTTGTTTTGGATTATCATTGAATTCCTTCATCATTGCATTAAGGTAAGTGTTGGCTTTCATTACTGGATCTTCCTTCCACTGAATTGCACGAGTCGTATTAATCGCTTTAAAATAATCAATTATCTCATCTTCGTTCTCAAACTTTCTTCCCGCAACCAGAACATCAAAATCAACTGCTTCTTCCTTTTCAAAGTACTGTTTCAAAATAAAGGCTCGGTGCTGACCGTCAATTATATATTGCTTTGTACTTCCATCTTCTTCAGTGATTACTGCAATTCTGTAAGGATTAGAGTTTAAAAGTTGTATATTGCTTCGAATTCCTTGGCGAATTTTTTCAACATGTGTCATATCTATTACTCGATTTCCCCTCCATACTGGAATTTGGGAGAATGATCTTGCAGATACAGTTTTATAATGAGATCCATCAGCGCTTACAAACATTTTTAAAGTAAAAAACTTTTAGCAGTTTATAATTCGTTTTAAATAGTTTAGGACGAACATAATTTATATTTAGATAATGGATCAAATAAAAACATTTGCTAATGTAGTTTTTAGCAAGCTTGGAGCTGGATTCAGCGAAAAAGTTTACCATAATGCGATGCAAGTTCTACTAAAAAATCACGGAATACCTTTTAAGTCTGAACAGATAATTCCCGTTATGTTTGAAGGTGTTGAAGTTGGATCTGTAAGAGCTGATATTCTAGTTAATAATTCAATTGTTGTTGAACTGAAGTCAGTAAGATCTATTAAAGACGATCATGCGACACAATGTGCTATGTATATGAAACTTTTGAATATTCCCAGTGGAGTTGTTATTAATTTTCCATGTTCAGAACTTGAAGAAGTTGGGTTTTATGAATTAGATTCTACCCCTGTTTGCAATCGATGCGGGCGCGATAGTCATATTGCATCAGGCTGTTACGCAAAAAAACACATAAACGGAAGTATTTTAGAAGTAAAAACTATTTTGTAGTTTATAATTCGTTTTAATCGAACTCGTCCCATTTCACAGTCATCTTTGTAGGAATATTGGAAACTGGGTCTCGCTCAATTTCTATAACAATTTCCATGTGGGAATACTGTTTCAATATTCTATCGCGCAGGTCGTCAATTATTGACGACTCTTCTTCGAAAATCTTTATATATGCCCAGGGATTTCCTATCTCGGTATTGTAGAGTATTTCTTTGTTGATCTCTTTGAAAGCCTTGTTGATGAGCTTAATACGAGATTGATCCTCGGACATTTTTTAGTGTAAGATGGTTTTAGAAGAATAATTCGTTTTGTTTAAACATATGCTAGCAATACGTCGTCCTTAACATACCCATTTAGCGTAGAAAACTTATAATCTTTATTGATTGTTAAAATTGTATCTTTTATTTGTTGCAAAAAATCTATATTTCCATAACTTTGTTCCCCCCAGGGGAAAGAATATCGTATTATTCTCAGATCGTCTACTAAAATTACATTATCTTTGCGTTCAAGGCTTTTTATTGCCTCCAGTTCCTCAAACAGGGGGCACTTCTTTTTATAATTATGGATATTGTCGTTATCTACATGGGCATCTAGAAAGAAGATTGTTTTATTTTTAAAATTCTCATCAGTTAGATGTGCTTTCATATTTGTGCTATCATCTAAGATGATCTTATATTTTCCCGAATCAATATGTTCTTTAAATTCCTGAGTACCCAATTCAACCCAATCTTTTCTAATTTCCACACAATATACTTTATCAAACCCACAGGTTAATGCCTTTCTACTTGATACATCCTGTCTCGGATCCCACATTCCAGTTTCTAAATAATTTACGCAATTATGCTGTTGCCTTAAGCTTTCTAAATCAAAAGAGATAGGCATCTTATGTTTTGTGTATGAATTCTTGTTAAGTATTTAAACGGGTATTTTTAAAATGGATTATTTTTAATTAAATTAGATAATTTCAAATTCAGAAACAAGATGGCCGTTATTATTGGTCAGTGGCTCCTCACTCCTCGCGGAATGTGTTTGAGCCTTGCAGATTTGCACGACATGCTTACAAAGCCATCCGAAGACCCTGAACCCCCTTTTGAGATTCAAGAGAAGACTGAACGGTTGTGCACCCCAAGAGGCCGACCGATCAAGACAGATCTTGGAAATCACGGAGGCAGGAACGCAAGTCCCTGCACAAAGCGCCGTAAGGATCGCAGAAAGCCTTCTAAAAAGAAATGCTCAAACGCATTGTACATGAAGAAGTCGATAGAGAAGCCGTTTCTCACAATTCGTGAGATGGAGATTGACGCAAAGGACTACCTTGAACAACAAGCTCCCAGTGAGAAGATTGTTTGGACGTCTATTGAAGATGGCGACGGTCCTTACACTGACGACGATGAGTAAGTCCACTCATTTTTTAATTTAGGGGTCGAATGTAAGGATGAAGCTAACACCTTCTACCTTTGAGAAATTGCCCGATGATGTTTTGCGTTATATTTTGCGTTTCATTCCAGAACCCCCTAAAAAGAAAAAATCAATAAGCCCATCTTTCCAAAAAGAGTTGCACAAGATCCAAAACATGTCTTTGAAAGGAAAGAATAATATGTACATGCGCGACCTTGAAGATTTCTTGCTTGATTAGTAAATGATAGACACAAAAGAAGTATTTATTATTTCAGGTGCAATTGGGGGAGTTATTGTAATTGCAGGAATTGCAGGTGGAATTTATCTTTTCTCTAGAAATCGAACAAAAATTCCTGTGAAAGAGGATACATCTTTACAAACCCCAGCATATATTTCTGATAAAGGGAATACACCTTTACAAACCTTAGTGGAGAACAAACCACAAGGCGGACGCCGTCGTAAACGTACTCGCAGAAATAAGCGCAAATAAAAACGGAATTTCTTTTTTAAAGAAGGTGCATAACACTTACAACGTATAAGATGGCACAGGTTCAACCCTTTACGCCTATCCGTATCGATGCTCCCGCACGCGTCTGCCCAGATGCCCCTACTCGTAAGAGAAAGCGCGAGCCATCCCCAATGCCTCATCCTGATCATGTCGTGGTCGTCATAATGCCCAACACTCAGCGGAAGCTGACGTTCAAGAGCATTGTACATCCGATTCTAGAGTGAAGGCTTACAGGTTTTTAACTTAGAACTTCTATGCAGACCAAAAAGAAGTTTTGTATTTTTACTTCACTCATGCTTACAAACTTAGGCAGGAATGAAAGCCTTGTAGTATTATAGTTGAATGGAATTTTCAGGAACACAAATTTAGGATGATAAGGACCACTCATTAAATCTTCTAACCACAAATCAAGCCTCTTCTTACCCATCCAGAGCTCTACATTTTTTTCATTTCTGTATGACGGTCCTCCCCATGGAGGATCAGCATACACAACATCCGAAACCCAATTTATAATTTGAGTGGAGTCCCCGCAATATAGTTCAATATTTTTTGATCCAAACACTTGAGTATTATTCTGCAGTATACTGAAGTTCTCTGGGTTCATTTCAATTGCGTGGACCTTTTCAAAGTGAAGTGAAAAATTAATACTGTCTCCACCCATACACGCTGTTGCATCTGTTACCGTTTTGGTTTCGAGAATTCCGACTTTCAAGTACATACAATCAATTATCTGTTCAGATTCCGAACGTCTTGTAACACTATATCTACCTTCCTTGTTTAGAAGTAACTTTGAGTAATCTACTCCTTCCAAATAAGGAAAAAATTTATCCATTATTTTAAAACAGGTTATTTCACATAAACCTGTTCGTAAACTTATCTGTAAAACATTCGGATTACATTTTTGCATATCTTGCAAAGAAAGGCTGTTCCACCGTGACTAGACGATTGGGACATGAGCTTTCCACAGCAATAATTACCATGATTCATTTCTTGGTATATGATGAAATAGCTTACTTAGCAAAATAAATTCCGTTTTACCGATAGCGTCTTAGACCTCCTGTTAGAGTAGTTGCCATTTGAGTAAGCGCATTTGGAACATTGCTTATTTCGCAAACTCCAAATCCAAGTAATACAGCGTATACTTTTACACACGCATCAATTATAAGAAGTGCCATTATAGAGAGATGTGCACTAGTATCTTGGCCAGGTTTTGTGTAAAACATGGACATATAAATGATGATAATTAGCAAAACAATTGTCGATACCATAAGAACTCCTTTAAGAAGAGGTTTGTCAGATTTAGAAACAATATAAAGAGTTCCAAGGACTGCAAGCGACTGTAATATATTCCCCCATAACACTAGATGGTCGTTATTTACCCAAGTAGTATCAGTTAGATTTGCAAACCGTCTAAATGTTCCCACAAATGTACACCCAACTGCAAAAAATGTAATAAGTACAACTACAAATCCAACGCTAACTTCTGTGACTGTTTTTGTACACAGTGCCATTTACATTATAAACTAAAAATAAAAACATTAAGTCTCACTTTCTTCTCTTCAACACCAATGCAAGCAACGCGAGCTTTCTCCGCTCACCGTTGTCAAACATTATCTTGCGGAGCTCTTCCAGCTCCTTGATCTTAGATTTCGTATCTTCTAGGCGTTCTATTTCTCCTTCTCGGCACTGTCTAAGGTGTTCTTCCAATGGCTCGTCCTCGTGATCTTGGTGATAACCACCATCACGGTGACACACGCATCCGTGTTCACTCTCAAGGACATATCGTTCATATAACGGCAACCAGCGTTGCAGTTTCGCGATCTCGTTGAGGATATCTTCGTATACTTCCGCCATGTCGTAAAACGACGTAGGGTAGAAACCTGAACTCATTCTGTAGTCTGTAGTCTGTAGTAATATGTGCTTTCTTCTTGTTCGTTGTTAGTGATATTCAGTTATTTAACTTTAAAAATTCCGTTTTTAATTAAAAACATTAGTTTCACTTTCTCCTTTTCATGATCCATGCAAGTACCGCAAGCTTTCTCCGCTCACGGCTCTCAAGCACTGTCTTTTGGATCTCTTTTAGCTCATCAATCATTGATCCTATATATTCTATTTCTAGATCAATCTCGCGAGTTTCATTTTCTGTACACACTTGCATGTGTGCAATATGATCTGCGCGATCCCAGTAGTCATCCCAGCACCCGCACGTTTGCGCAAACTCACGTTCTCTATGGAGCCTGTACCATTCATTTGTCAACCATTCGATACGCCGTGAGAGTTCCTCGTAGGCGTCCGCGATGTCGTAAAATCCTGAACTCATTCTGTAGTCTGTAGTCTGTAGTAGTCTGTGTGTTTCTTCTTGTTTGTTCGTAGTGATATTGAGTTATTTCCTTACAAAAATTCCGTTTTTATAGTTTTCTAGCATGATAAATTTTATATTTCCAACAATCACTTTCTTTGTGAGCAGTTGTTTAGAAAGCTCCAGCCCTGCCTTTGCAATCTGCTTACACTTGTCATCATTCTTCAAACACCACTTGTACTGCTTTTCTAAATCCGACAAGTCTGCTTTTATGTTAATTATGTTTTTACGATGTTCCAGTTTAAAAACATACCATTGATGGTAATCTGATTTAACATTGAAAATAACTGAACCTGTTTGCATCCATGTAAGTAAACGAAATGCAGAGATGTTTCCATCAATGTTCAGAATAAATTTATGTTTTGATTGTTCTGTGAAACTCATACGCGGAACCTTCTTTGCATCTCCTGCATTTACAACTCCCAATCCGTGCACTGGATCGTACTTCGGCGTTTTGGTTATTGTTGTGATGCCTGCATCTAGCCACGGAAATTCAAGCTTTGAAACCTTTAGTCTCATATTGGTATCTGGCTTTATTCCGCATCCCGTTGAAGAACCTCTGAACACAACTTTGTCATCTTTCTTATCCCAATCTAACTCTGCTTCTGGGATTGTATCTTTTCCGAGAACAATGCGCACATCATCATAATTCGGAAACGCTGTATCTTCAAACCCTTCACGTCCACAACCTGCAAGAATGGGAAGCATTGGGCCGTGAAACTTTTCAGGCAGAGATCCTTCTCCAAGAATTGGCCAGGGAACTTTGCGGTCTTTCCGTAACATCAAAGCATCGCTCAAATTCAAAATCCACATTCCATCTGGAATATTTTCAAGTTCATTCAGAATTTGATCGTACTCCTTAGTTTCTGATTGCTTGAATGGTTTCACAATACAGTTCATTACTCTCATTGTTTTCGGATTCTTTATCAGTTTATGTTTCAGAGTCTTTCTGGCAGCAGGAGGAGATGTAGAACTCTGTAGCTTTATTAGTTCAAGCTTACCATCTTTGCTTTTTAAAAGGTAGCAGTTATGATGCAAATACTCAAATATGTATTCAAGTGTTCTTCTACATATTTCAGTATCTCCTGTTTCTTCAAGAGCTGGGCTCAGAGTTCGCAGAACCCTCATTATCTATTTATCTCAGAATAAAGCAATGTTCAAGTCACTTGAAAAAGCTGACTTAAAATCTATGCACACATCTTCATTTACTATCGTAGTTCCTTTTAGGGAACAACTAGAACAGAAACGTGGTGAACAGTTAAAGAAGTTCTTGAAACATTTTGATAAGTTAGGATATCCTGTTCTTGTTGTTGAGCAAGAAGACGGAAAGAAGTTCAATCGTGGGATGCTTCTGAACATTGGTGCTGATCTTGTTGATTCAGAGTATGTGATTTTTCATGATGTTGATTTGCTTCCCAAGAAAGCACTACTTCCTTACTACGAAGTGTTCCCCGATTCACCTATTCATATTGGTAAAGCTTGGCGAACAAAGTACGATTCGGAAGGATTTATTGGTGGAGTGATTTCTGTTTCTCAGAAAGATTTAAAAGCTATTAATGGCTTCCCAAACAATTTTTGGGGATGGGGAGGAGAAGATGATGCAATGCGTGTTCGCATGAAACGCAAAGACATGACTATCTTGCAACCAACTCTTACAGAAGGATTCAAAGAACTTGCGCATGTTGACACAAAATCCAAACCTGAATGGAAAAACATGGAGAAGTGGGAAGGTATGGATCTTGAAAGAGCAGGAAAGAACAAGTCTGGGCTTTCCAACCTTAAATACAAAATTAGTAAAAAAGAACCATATGCTGATAACGCAATGAAGATCACTGTTGAAATTTAAAAAGACAGATAAGACTCATATGAAGCATTCGACAGAATCCCAGCCACCAGGGCCATATCTATTTTCACAGTAGCTATCAAAACACTCCCCACACATATGCCGCCACTCAGTGGTCAGAATTTTTGCAGGGCAACGATAGCACTTCGGAAGTTTCTTTCGCCAAAATCGCTGAATCTTAGTAACAGCAGAAGAGGCGTCCATTTGTCGTAGTGAATTAAATCAGAACAACTCGCAATATATTGGTTATTAACTTTAAAAATTCCATTTTTAGCTGTTAAAACGGATTAAAGATTTTTATTTGATATCTTCTAAAAATGTCTTCTAAAAAGAAAACGGTCCCAAAGGTTCTGCGCGATTTAGCCTGGTCCAAATGGATCGGAGAAGATGTTGGCAAGGCAAAGTGCCTTTGCTGTGAAATAAATGACATCAAGATGAGTAGTTTTCATTGTGGACACGTGATCGCCGAAGTAAATGGCGGAAAGACGGAGGTAGATAACCTTCGTCCAATTTGTTCTGCATGTAATCTTTCAATGGGTTCTGAAAATTTGAATAGTTTTAAAGCCCGTTGTGGCTTCAAAGCTGAATCTGTTGCCAAGCCAATTGAGATTAAAAAAGAAGAACCAGTCCCGTGGACGCCGACGCTATTAATGCGAGGAGGCGTTGTTCCAAACCTAATAAAATGGGTTCCTGGCACAAACTCCTTAGAGTGCAATCGCCAATTACTGGCAGCAGGATATTCTAAGAACGCAGATGGTTACTATGAGCGAAAGTAAATGATTATTTTTTATTTTGTTTCTCTGCAAACTGCGTTATCAAATATTCAAGATAGAAGACAATATCTTCTTCTTTGAGTTCCATCATTTCTTTCTGAACTCTCTGTGCTCTCTTCCACTTCCTTGCACTTCCTCCCAACTTATCACGAACTTCATCCAAGAATTCTTTTGTAGGAATGAACTCTTTATCATAATTGCCAGTTATCTCTACCGCATTCTGGCGTATATCAATATGATCCTCATAGAACTGTATCCATGGCTCTTCATTCCACTTTGGGTAATATTGCAGTATTCTCAGCGGAACTGAACCGCTCAGTGCAATCAAAGGAGAACGTACCGACCAAGGTTTGAGACCAGGGATATCAAAAAGAACTTTATGTTCAAACATATCTGTCCATGCTTCATGTGGAGCGTCAAGTTTGATATAGTCTGGAAATATCTTTTGCATTATTTGTCTAATTTTACTTCGTGGAGTAGTTTTTCCAGAACCTCTGAAGTAAGCATCTGTTTCTTTATCTTTCCAGCTCACATTGTGATTATCCGCTTCTTCAACTACTTCATCCCAATTCTTGAATGTCCAGCAAGGAAACAACAATCCCTTCTTATTATGCGGTTTGGCCCAGCAGAAGTGAGGAAAGTTAAATTGTTCTCCATACGAATCCCATAAGTAAAAAGGTACAATACAATTAATATCGCTTAGATTCAACTTTTTCAAATAATATTCAATTATACTTATTCTGTTAATCATCATGTCTTTGTATGGATTATCTTTATACGAACTTTTATCTAGTATAGTATATTTACCTCTGGTTATCTGAACAAGAGCAATCTTCTGTTTATCTTGTTTTGAAATTGAAGGAACTGAAAAATCAGAATACAATGAAAGATCTTTATCTGCTCTTTTTTTAAATATTGTCTTCCAATTATCCATTACTTATTTGAAGTTAAAAATTTACTCTATACAGACTGCCATGTCCATATAAAGCGAAGTGAGAATCCCTTTCACAAACCAAATCAATAAACTATCGACGCAGATGGCACTGCATAACAATCTAATTTCTACTGCCTTTCGGAGCACTAGAACATGCGATATATATCTGTTATCGCTCTGTATTCAATTTGAGCTTCACTACTCTCCAACACATACATCTTTCCACTTTCGCTTCTAGTCATACATATCAAATTGTAGATCCGTAGATCCCTCACATACACCACACCATCAATTCAGGAGCTACCCAAACCTATTTGCAATATATACAAGAGACCGTAAAATCTCACAATACACAGTCTTGACTAAAAAGATTCCATTTTTCTGAGTTAAAAATTCCCCCATCCTTTGCGGATAACCTTCAATACACTCTTTGTGATTTTCAGTTATTTCTGGGGAGGTTATAGCTCATACTCAGTATGGCTTGCACTCTCGCAATATACAGTCTTGACTGAAAAGAATCCGTTTTTCAATTTTGAATTCCAGAGCGAACCTCTCTAATTGTTTGACGGTTTTCAAAAGTGGGTTGGGTGTGCAAAAAAGATTCGAATTGAGTTTTTCAGGGGTATGCGCTCCCCTTGGCGCGCACCTTATTCTCACCCCCTCCTAATAAGAGTAGCGAGGAGCAGGTTG